>Ga0073928_10001161_pt1 | contig 52506 bp, 50 predicted proteins | sample PaiPotPPA55metaG_FD_76969 | JGI IMG/M metagenome (GOLD analysis project Ga0073928, IMG submission 76969) | Iron sulfur acid spring bacterial and archeal communities from Banff, Canada, to study Microbial Dark Matter (Phase II) - Paint Pots PPA... ... | reverse complement strand
TACGAGGGGCCGCTACTACGGAAGTTGGGTGGCCGGCTTGACGGTGCGCGCGTACTCGATGTCGGATGCGGTCAGGGTGTTGGAGTGCAAATACTGCTGGACCAGTTCGGCGCAGGTCAAGTCTACGGACTCGACCTCGACCCGCAGCAAGTTCGCCGCGCGCAACGCCGATTCGCGGGCAAATTTGACGGCCGCGTTGTTCTCGCAGTCGGGAGTGTCGATAAGCTTCCGTTTCCGGATGAATACTTCGATGCTGTCTTCGACTTCGGAATGCTGCATCATGTCGTGAACTGGCAAGCCGGCGTGGCTGAAATTCAGCGTGTCCTCAAGCCCTCGGGGCTTTTCTTTTTTGAAGAAGTAACCCGCGCGGCTCTAAATCGATGGATCTATCGCACTTTTCTCGAACATCCCGCGGAGAACAGATTTAGCGAAGCGGAGTTCATGGCTGAGTTGCCCGTTCACGGGATCGAACCACTCGGCAGACTCCGTCGCGTCCTGTCAAACGATATCTTCATTGGGATCGCGAAGCGCATATAACTGGAACCGTTCTCCCACCCCGATAAAACCAAGGGAGTGTTGCACAGGACAGAGGAATTGAGCGATGTTGCTAGCTCTTGTTTTTCACAGAGAACAGATTCCGTAGGGACGGCCGAACCGCAATAGGGAACCACCGGAATAAACACCATCCGTCAGGCATCTAAACGACACTCCACCTGCGAACCAAATCGACGCAGTAACAACTAAGACATCCCGGGAAACCGTCCCGTCACTCCACTTGATAACCTTCCTGATTCCCCAAAACAAAGGCGGCCGCAAGGCCGCCCGGACGAGCTCGAAACTCGAAACTCGGAGCTAGTGGCTAGAAGCTAGTGGCTAGTAGCTGACTTCCCTCGCAACATCTCCACCACCCGCTCATAATCATCCACCGTGTGGTACTCAATCACAATCTTCCCTTTCCCCTTCCGGTCGCGAATCCGCACCCGCACCCCCAGCATCCGCTCCAAATCCAACTGCGCGGCCCGCACATTCGGATCCACCCACCGCGCCCCACTCTTCTTCCGATCGACCGCCATCCCCGGCATCCCCGGCACCGGATCAAGCAGCCCCGTCATCCGCATCACAAGCGTCTCGACTTGGTCCAGCGTCATGTGCTTCTTCACAATGTAGTCGGCCGTCTTCTGAATCAGATCGGGATCCTCCAGCTTCAGCAGTTCTTTGGCCTCCGAGAATCCGATCTGCTTATGCGCCAGCTGCTCCATCACCAGCAACGGCAGCTTCAGCAGCCGCATATAATTCGAAACCGACTCCCGCGATAACCCTACCCGCTCCCCAATCTGCGCCTGGGTCAGCGAAAATTCCTTGCTCAAAACTCGAAACGCTTCCGCCTGTTCGAGCGCGCTCAAATCTTCCCGCTGCAGGTTCTCGATGATCGTCATCTCGGCTGCCTGCTGCAATGAAACCCGCCGCACCAGCGCCGGAATATGCGTCTTCCCCGCCTTCTTCGACGCATGCAACCGCCGTTCACCCAGAACTAATATGTAGCGTCCCTCGTCGTCCCCCGGACGCACCATGATCGGCTGCACCACTCCATTCGCCTTGATCGAATCCGACAACTCCTCCAGCTTGTCGTCATCCTCCACATACCGCGTCTGAAACGGATTCTTATCGATGTCCGCAATCGCCATGTTGACGACGAGATTCCCCGGCATCCGCGATTCCGCCTGCGCATAAATCGTAATCGTCTCGTTAGACGCGTCGCCCGAGAAAGATTCTGTGGGGAGAGCCGCCCCCGGCTGTCCGCCCGAGCGCAGCTCGGCAAGTTCGTGTGGCGCGGATCTGCCCTGAGCGACAGTCGAAGGGACTCCCGCCCGCGATTCCTCGACAGCCTCCTCCACCTCGGCCCGAATCGTCCCCGGCACCGCCTCCCCTAGGGGTTGACTGGCAGCAGCCCTCACTTCCCGAGAAGGGTCGCTATTGGAACCACTCGCGTCGCTCGAATTAGCATTGTCATTCCGAACGAAGTGAGAGCCTGCCCTGAACGCAGGAGAGCCGCCAGGCGAAGCGGAGTCGAAGGGAATCTGCTGTTTGCCGTCAGCCCCACTGTTCTGACCAGGAGCCACCACCCGCGGCCCAGGCAACAGCGACGCCAACCCCCGCCCCAGAGCCCGCCGCTTCTCCACCTTTTCTTTGTCCACCGCCCGCCCCGCAACATTCCCCGCTGCACTAGAACTTGTCATTCAATTTTCCCTCTCCGAAATTGTCATCCTGAGGCGCCGTTCTTTGTCGCCGAAGGATCCCTGTACTTCCCCCACTGCGTCAATATCGATGTCCATCAATCTAATATATCGATTACCATCAATGTACACTCAAGCCGTCTTATCCATCTTGTCCGCGTCCGCCGAAATCTCCTCGACCGGCTCGCCTCCGTGCGTCTCAGCGCCCTCCGTCGTTAGGGCTTGCGCTGACGGCTGAGAGCTGGCAGCTGATAGCTCGCTCGCCGGCTGCCGTTCAATAATCTCCTTCGCCAGCCGTATATAACTCTCCGCCCCCTTCGACCGCGGGTCGTACACCAGCGCCGCCTTTCCATGGCTCGGCGCCTCCGCCAGGCGTATGTTCCGCGGTATGGTGGTGCGGCAAAGCTTCTCCCCAAAATAATTCTTCAGCTCCGTCATCACCTGCTGCGCCAGGTTCGTGCGGTCGTCGAACATAGTCAGCACCACGCCCTCGATCCCCAACTCAGGATTCAGGTCCGCGCGAATCCGCTCGATGGTGTCCAGCAACTCACTCACGCCCTCAAGCGCAAAATATTCCCCCTGCATCGGAATCAGCACCGCATCAGCCGCGACTAGAGCGTTCAGCGTCAGCAAGTCCAGCGCCGGCGGACAGTCCAGCACAACAAACTGAAACCGATCCCGCAGCGGAGCCAGCGCCTGGCGCATACGAAACTCGCGCCCCTCAGCGTCCACCAGTTCCAGGTTGGCGCCGATCAGGTTCTTGTGCGCAGGAATCAGCCAGAGCTGTTCGAGTTCGGTCGTGAGCAGCGCCTCCTCGGCCGAGGCCTCGCCCATCAGGAGATGGTAAGAGTTGATACGATTAGGATCCTTCGCGAACCCAAGGCCGCTGGTGGCGTTCGATTGCGGATCACAATCGACTAGCAGCGTGTTCACTTCCGCAGCCGCAAAGGACGCGGCTAAATTGATGGCGGTCGTAGTCTTGCCCACGCCGCCCTTCTGATTGGCAACAGCGATGACACGTCCCATTGGATTGTAAGGAGAAGCAGAGCTACCCGCAGCATAGTCCGGTTCGCATTTCAAAAGCAATGACCATATGCTGTGGAAGATAACGAATCATGTGCAAAACAGGTCCAGTGTTCCTGCAGGAACACTTCACAGAAGAGTCGGACCAGTTTCAAAATCCCTTGCAGAAATACTTCTTCCATTTGCACGCACATTGAGTCCAGCGCATTCTAGTTCCCGGTCTTTATCTTGGGAACGATCGATTTCAAAGAGGAGAGATAAGACTGAAGTGTTCCTGCAGGAACACTGTGGAAAACTCGCTTCGTGAGAAGCGAGCGCCAGCGTGACATGACTTATCTTTGTTACGTGTCTTCCACTTGGACCGTCGCTATCTACTCCTAGTGGCGTCTACGCCAGCGTTCCATGCCGTTTAATCGGATTGTCATTCCACTTGTTACTTGACTGGTTCCCGAATAGCAAGACTCGGACGCGGGAGTGAGGTATTGGAACTGGGTCAGACCAACTGAAGGCGGGAAGGGTTGAGCGGGCTTGATCGACCTGGGATGCGCCGATGAGCAGGGCTAGGCGTCCGGCTGGCGCTACCAGGGCCGCTGCGGTTGGGAGTATGGAGTCGAAACGGTCGACGGCGCGGAGGGTGACTACATCGTAGGTGGACCGGATCAGGGTTTCGGCGCGGGCGGTTTGTATATTTACGTCCGTCAATGTAAGGGCGCGGGTGACTTCGCGGAGGAACGCGGCCTTCTTGTGGTTGGACTCGATCAGGGTGAGAGAGATGTGCGGAGTCCAGAGCTTGATGGGGAGGCCGGGGAATCCGGCACCGGAGCCGATGTCGGCGAGGGTGTTGCTGGGGGGGCTGACAAATAGATTTTCGTTGAGCACATTCGCAGGGGCTGAGCCTTCCTTTCGTTCCCCATCAGCGTCGATCGTGGAGTCGAGAGCTTTCACCGCAGAGGAGCCAGAGGCAGGCACAGGAAACAGGTGGGAGGCGGCGAAGAGGCTCTCGCCAAAGTGGCGGGTCACAATTTCTTCGGGGTCGCGGATTGCGGTGAGGTTGACGCGAGCGTTCCAGCGGAGAAGTATATCGATGTATGTCGATATATGTTGCAGTTGAGCGAGAGACAGCACGTCCCGCCCCTTGGGAGCAGGCTGTGGGCAGGCCGGTTGGGACCTCGCTGGCGCAGGAGAAAGATAAGATACGGGAGCTTCGGAATGATTGTTGTCCGAGGGGCCGGAAGTTTCTGAGCTCGCAGCGGGGGTGCGAAGAAAAGGTTCCAGCAACTCAGCGATGCGGGCGGTGTTCATAGCAAGAGATCAAAATTGTAGAGCGGTACTAAAGATTTGGAAACAGATCGGCATGGGCCTGCTCGGGGGTTTAGAATCGCAGAAGGAAAGCGGGAGAAAACCGGGAATCGCCGTATTGGGATTCGGCATCCAATCCAATCATGAAGACCACTAAAGGGGCAATTTTTGACGAGAAGTATCGTGTGGTCTCAGTGGAGAGTCAATCTCTGACGATCCGGGGGATTCGCAGCGGCAAAGTGCTGAAGATTGTGAATCCCGACCCGGACACGCCGCTCTCCTCCGCCGAATATCCGCCGGGGAAGCTGATTGCATTGAGCGATCCTTCGGCCTCGCCGTTTAATTAGCTTCGCTGAAATGGGGAACGTCCCGACTGTCCCCTGGATTCATTGCCGGCCGAAACCGCGACCCGCCGAAGTCGTGATCGCATCATGCGTCGTGACAGACTGCATCTTGCTTTATTCTAAACGATCCGTCGCGTCCAAAAAGGATTTTGGATTTGGAAGCCAGCACCTTCCAAGCTTCTTCCTCTTGAGCTTTGCAGGAATTCAGTCGAGTTTGCCGGGGTGCTCGAGCAGAATTTGCAGAATCTGGAAAAGTTGCTCCTGAAGCCGGACCTTCAATCCCTGCTTGCGCAGTTCTCCGCTCTCAGGATCTAACTCGAAAGTCCCGAAGCGAATGGGCGCCCGTGCCGGATTGGCTTCCACAAAATACCCCCGAGTTGCCCGCTCTATAGGTGGCAAAATGCGGCCAGCTATGAGGTCGGTCGATTCCGTTTTCCTTCAGCATTTGGTCAATCTGGGGGTCCGCCCGTAATCGCGCGCTGGCGGACCAGTAGGACGAGAAACTAACCCGGAATGGGTCCCGTATTGCCACGGCTTCACGCGCGTAGCGCATCGCTTCATCGTACCGTCCGACTGCACCCGAAGACAGCGCCAGGGCACTCGGCAAAATATATTCTCGCCGAGCGCGCGCCACCAATTCTGAATAAACCGCCTCCGCTTCGCCCAACTTCTCCCACTCAGCCAGAGTCACCGTCAAAATTGCCAGCGCCCATGGATGACGTCCGGATCCGGCTAACGCTGCCCGCCCGGCTGCAACAGATTCCTCGAACCGACCGCTGAAAAAGAAAACCGTCTGGAGAGCCCAGCGGGCTAGAAAAGAATCGGAGTCTAGATCCACTGCACGCTCCGCCCTCCGCACTGCATCGGAAAATCTGCCGGTGGCGCCGTAAAGCAGACCGAGAATACTATTGGCATAGCAGGACAGGGGATCTGATTCGACTGCAAGTTCTGCGTGCACAATACCCTCATCGAATCTTCCCACAGCGAGTTGAAGGTAAAAGCATGCGTACCAGTCGCGCGCCTGAACATATAAGGGATTCAACTCAAGCGCGGAAAGAAATTCGCGTTCGGCCAATGGCTTGTCTCGTTCATACATCAAGCTGCCGAAAGCTAATGCATTATGTGCTTCTGCCAGCAACGGATCTGCTGCAAGGGCGCGGCGAGCGGCTTCCTGCCATTTCGGCCGGCTAGTTTCCGGGTGCACGAAACCGTAAAAGCCGAGCAGCGTGTAGGCGTCCGCAATACCAGCCCAAGCCAGCGCGTACTCGGAATCAAGCGTCGCCGCCTGATTGAAACACTCTAAGGCAGTTTGAACCTTCACACCCCGGCAGTATAGAAGCGCTCGGCCTTTCACGTAGAGCGAGTAAGCTTGCAGGTTCTTCGTTCCTGGCTTGACGAGGGATTCCTGTGCCTTGATTTCGGACGCCACTTTCAGGCGAGTCGCAATCGATCGGGCGATTTCATCCTGAACCTGAAAGATATCTTTCATCTCCCGGTCGTAGCGCTCGGACCAGAGATGGTACCCGTCCGCAACGTTCACAAGCTGGGCGGAGATGCGAAGATGGTTACCCGATCTGCGTACGCTTCCCTCCAGTATCGTCCGTACCTTCAATTGCTCCCCGATGATGCGCAAGTCAACTTGTTTTCCCTTGAAGGAAAAAGCAGAAGTGCGCGCCACAACATGCAGCCCTTCGATTTGGGCCAGAGCATTGATGATTTCTTCCGTGATTCCGTCGGCAAAGAATTCGTTCTCCGGATCCGAGCTCAAGTTCAGAAACGGAAGCACCGCGATGGAATCCTTGGGAGTGTCTGCTGCCGGCGCAGAGCTACTTCGATCGGGTGCGGGCACGTTCAACGATGCGATAAAGCGATACCCGCGCCTGGAAAGAGTCTCTACGTAGCGGGGAGTGTCGGCGGAGTCTCCCAGCGCTTCTCGCAGTTTTTTAATGGCATTGTAGAGACCGTGGTCAAAGTCTACGAAAGTGTCCGAGGGCCAGATGCGCTGCTGCAGATCCTCGCGAGTCACAACTTTGCCCGGATGCTCGAGGAGAATTTGCAGAATCTGGAAGGGTTGTTCCTGAAGCCTGACCTTTAGTCCCTGCTTGCGCAGTTCTCCGCTCTGAGGATCCAACTCGAAAGTCCCGAACCGAATGGGCGAACGTGCCAGATGGGCATCTTTCACAACCGATACCCCCAATTTTCAGGCGAAAGTGTATCACCAGCCCGCTGGCAACGAAATACAAGACTCATTAAGTTTCAGTCTCCCAATCATTTACACGAGTAGACGCAAAAGCGATACAGAGGAGGCCCAGTGCATTGTTTTGATGAACCGATTTCGGCAAACTGCGCGGCGTCCCTGGTTGGACCGAACAAGGGTGTGAACGAAAAGCAATCAGGACTTCGGTCCCTCACTTCAAAATCGATTCTCAGGAGGAAGTCAATGAAACGCATAACCGTAGGTGCGAAGCTTTTGATTTGCCTGGCCGCGATGTATGTGGCTCTGTCGCCAGCAGCCCAGGCTAAAACGTGTTCAACAGCGAATGTAGCGGGAAAGTGGGGATTCACCCTTACGGGAACTCTGATTCTTCCAAGCGGCCCTGTTCCGGGCGCGGCGATCGGGGCACTCAAAGTGGACGCCGCAGGGAATATCTCGGGCACTGAGGCCAGAAACGTGGGCGGCGGCTTCGCCAACGAGACCATCGCAGGATCGTGGACGGTGAATTCGGACTGCACGACCACGGTTACTGTGAACATCTACGAATCGGGAACCTTAATTCGTACCTCCGTCTTGGCCGGCGTATTTGTCGCCAACGCGAGCAAAATTCGCGCAGTCCAGGAATCGCTAACCTTACCCGACGGTACGCCCATTCCGGTCGTGATAACTCTTGAGGGGAACAAGTTGTACTTGGAAAGCGGCGATGAGGAATGACCAAGTGCCATGGACGGTCCCGGTTTTTGACCACAATAAAACGGGCAACTGGTTCGCACCTCCACGATCAATGGAGTCAGCCCGCTGAATACAAGAGAGACGAATAAAAACCCGGGGACAGGCCGGTGCACTTCACCCGTCTGTTCCTGTTTTTTGCGCCCTTCCTGGCGATCAGGGGCGTGGGGTGAACGCCTTGACGCGAGTTCGACTCTGCGATCGAGCGCGGGGTCCTTCGACTGCGCGGTGACTTCGCTTCGCTTCGTCACCGCTCCGCTCAGGATGACAATTCTATTGGACATCGTAGAGGAGCGGGATCAACTGAGCGAATCGACTTGACAGGCGGAGAGAACATTCTGTAGATTCAGTTTGTACTGAAATAAACGATATGGCTGAACTTACTGGGGTACAGAAGCAGTACATTCTTCATTGGGGCGAGATGGGGACGCGGTGGGGGATCAATCGGACGGTGGCGCAGATTCATGCGCTGCTTTATCTGTCGCCGAAGGCGTTGCCGGCGGAGGAGATTGCGGAGACGCTGAGCGTGGCGCGGTCCAATGTGAGTACTTCTATCCGCGAGTTGGAGACCTGGGGAATCGTGCGGGCGGTCCATGTGCTGGGGGACCGGCGGGAACATTATGAATCGATGAAGGATGTTTGGGAGATGTTTCGGCTGGTAATTGAACAGAGGAAGCGGCGGGAGATTGATCCGACGCGGGAGATGTTGCGGCGCTGTCTGGCCGATCTGGATCCGAAAGAAGCAGGGGCGGACTATACGCGGGAGCGACTGGAGGCGATGGCAGGGTTCTTCGAGGCGGTGACGGAGCTGCATGACCAGATGAAGCAGCTGCCTACGGGCACGGTGCGGAAATTGTTGCGCATGGGAGTGAAGATGCGGAAGAAGGCAGGGTGATTTTGTCGTCCGTTGTCTAGAGTTGCGGCCAGGGGGAGCAGGATCTTATCCACAGAGGGCCAGAGGGGCTGGATACGGTCAGAAACCCAGATTTCGGGTGCCAGAACAAAGCGTCGTTTTCGGGCGGGGGTTACGGCGGGAACCTGTACACTACTGCAATCCACGGTGAAAATGCTGGAGCGCAGTCCTAGGTTTCGTACTGCCAGGTTTCGTAGTCCCAGGTTTCGTAGTCCCAGGTTTCCATGACGCAGGAAAAATCTCAGGTTGACGAGTCAGCGGTGGCCGACTCCGCTTCCCAAACCTCCGGGGCGCCACATTCGTCCGATTGCTCCTCATCTTTATCTTTATCTTTTTCCTCTTCCTCCACCTCTTCGGCTTCCGCATCGGGCCAATCCCTTTTTGACATCCCCTCTTCTGACCTTGCGTTCGATGAGGCCGGGGCCAGCGGGAGTGCCATTACGAAGGAGCTGCGCCGGCTGAAACGGGCGTTGCGAGCGCTCAGTGCGTGCAATCGGGCGCTGGCGCAGGCGGGAGGCGAGCAGGAGTTATTGCAGCAGATTTGTGACATTATCGTTCAACTGGGCGGATATCGGATGGCGTTCATCGCCTATGCGGAGCAGGACGAAGAGAAGTCAGTGAGTCCGATGGCGCATGCGGGAGATGTCGATGGATACCTGGAGGCAATTGCGCTGAAGTGGTCGGATACTCCTGCGGGACAGGGGCCGGTGGGGACGGCGATTCGGGAGAACGTCATTCGCGTGGTGGTAGACACAGCGCATGATCCAGTGTTCGCGCCGTGGCGCGAAGCCGCATTGCAGCGGGGATATGCCGCGGTGATTGCGTTGCCGCTGCGAGTCGCCGGGTCACCTTTCGGCGTGCTCGCGATTTATTCGGGGCAGGCGGGGTCTTTTGAAAGTTCCGAGGTGGAACTGCTCACCGAGATGGCCAACAACCTGGCCTATGGCGTCACGGCAATTCACTCGCAGGAGGAAGGAAAGAGGGCGACGGCGGCGCTTCGGGAGGCCGAATCAAAGTATCGGCAGCTGGTGGAGCAGGTTCCGGCGATCTCTTATGTGGCGGAGGCGGGCGTACAGGGGCTCTTTCTCTATCTGAGCCCGCAGGTGAATACGATTCTGGGTTACCGGCCCGAGGATTGCCTTTCCGATCCCTGCTTCTGGTGGAATCATTTGAACCCGGAGGATCATGCGGTCGCGCTGCTGGAGGATAGTTGGGAAGAAAACCGTCCGTTTCAGGTCGAATACCGCATGCGAAGGCAGGATGGTGGGGAAGTATGGCTGCGCGATGAGGCCGTCATTGTTCGCGATCCGCAAACTGGAAGACGGCTGACTCGCGGCGTGTTGATTGACATCACCGAGCGGAAACGCGCCGAAAAAGCGTTGCGGCGCAGCGAAGAAAATTACCGTGCTAGCGAGGAGCGCTACCGGACTTTTGTGGAGCAGAGTTCGGAGGGAATTTTTCGCATGGAGTACAATCCGCCGGTTCCGTGCCATCTGCCGATCGCTAAGCAAATCGCGCTGGGCAGGAAGAACGGTTATCTCGCGGAATGCAACGATGCGCTGGCGAAAATGTATGGTCGCGCGTCGGCGCGGGAGCTGATTGGCAAGCCGCTCGCCGACTTCTTGATCCTGAACGATCCAGGGACAAGGCAGTTCATGGAGAAGTTTATTCGGGAGGGATATCAGACGACGGACCAGGAGTCGTACGAGATGGACTCTCAAGGTCAGAAAAAGATTTTTCGCAACACCATGAGCGGGGTGGTGGTGGACGGACATTGGGTGCGGACTTGGGGTATCACGCGGGATGTGACGGAGCGGGTGCATCTGGAAGAGCAGCTCAGAAACGCGCAACAACTGGAGGCGATCGGGCGGCTGGCGGGGGGCGTGGCCCATGACTTCAACAATATTTTGAGCGTCATCATGGGGCACGGGGAGTTGCTGCTGGCGGCGTCTGCGGGCGATGAGCGGGCGCGCAATGGACTGGAGCAGATCCGGCGGGCTGCCGACCGGGCGGCGTCGCTCACGCAGCAGTTGCTGGCTTTCAGCCGGAAGCAGGTGCTGCAGCCCAAAGTTCTGGATATGAACGAGGCTGTGGCGGATGTGCAGAAAATGTTGTCGCGGGTGATTGGCGAGGATATTGAGTTGATCGCAAGTCTGCATCCGTCGCTGCTCGCGGTGAAGGTAGATCCGGGGCAGATGGAACAGGTGCTGATGAACCTGGCGGTCAACGCGAGAGATGCCATGCCGCAAGGCGGCACGTTGAGGATGGAAACCTCAAACCTGGAAGTCAATGAGGAGATGGCTCGCGATCTGGAACTGGCTGCCGGACGGTACGTCATGTTGAAAGTGGTGGATTCGGGGCATGGCATGGATGCGCGGACGATGTCCCACATTTTCGAGCCATTTTTCACTACCAAACCGATGGGAAAGGGAACGGGGCTGGGGTTGGCGACGGTCTATGGAATTGTGAAGCAGAGCGGAGGCGGCATCCAGGTGAAGAGTGAAGTCGGCCAGGGAACGACGTTCCGCATTTATTTTCCGGCAGCGGAGGGCAATGCCAGTAAGCGCGTCGAGCCGGTCGCGAGCGGCAGGGCGGGCGGAGGGACGGAGACGATTCTGATCGCGGAAGACGAGCCGGATTTGCGGGAGTTGACGCGTATTTTTCTGGAAGGATATGGCTACAAGGTGCTGGCTGCGTCGAGCGCCGAGCAAGCGATTCACACGGCAGAAAGTTTTTCGGCGCCTATTGATTTGCTGTTGACCGATGTCATTATGCCGGGGATGAGCGGGCGGCAGTTGGCGGAAAAGATATTGAGCAAGCGTCCGCAGACCAGGATCGTGTATATGACTGGCTATACCGACGACATGGTCGTGCAGCACAAGGTGCTGGAGCCGGGCGCGAAGTTGTTGCAGAAACCTTTTACTAAAGCGGATCTGGCGATGAAGGTGAGGGCGACGCTGGATGGAGAGTAGGGCGAGCCGCTAAAATTTAGGACAAGTCGAAAAGCTTTAATCGCAGATGACCCTTAGGACCTGCCGAGAGCGCTGAGGAATCACTGAGGAGAATTAAGGACTATGGAGAAGGTGCAGGAAGACGCAGGCGCGGGTGAGGGAGTAGCGGCCAGCGCCGAGAAGAAAATTTGGGTGACGCTGAAAGGGTTGCCGCTGACGATTCGACTGCAGTGGCCGTTTCATCCGTCGACGTCGGGGGCGGATTTCTGGGTGCTGCATGGAGACATTCGGCTGGAAGGTTCGGAAGGATTGCATGCGCCGGTGGCAGTGAATCTTTCGCAGACGGTGCGCGAGGTGATGCCGTCCCTGGAACCGGAGGACGCGGAGGCTCCGGTCATCAACGCTTTGCGCAAGGAAGTAGACCGGCGGCAGATTGAATTCGTGAAGTCGGGAAAATTGTTGCCGGTGCCGTTTTCCAGCCGCCACTACGACTTCAAGCGGCAGCAGTGGGTATTTGGCAAGGCGACGGATGATGTGATGGCGGAGTTTGTGGAGCGCAAAGTTTACTGGCAGACGACACTCACCGGTCAGAAGCGAGTTTGGATTGCCGATCCGGCGGAGGCGCAGTACCTGCAGACGACTGCGGGGCATTTGGTGGAAATTGCGGCGCGGCTCGTCGCGGCGCAGGGGTTGCTGCGGATCGACGGCGAGTGGGCCGAGGCTACGCAGGGGCTTCTGGGGCAGGCAGGGCGATTCGAGGCCACACGGCGCGAGGCTGTGGAAGAGTTGGAGAAGAAGCACGCGTTCGAGCGAGGTTGAGCGAGTACCGAATCGCGAGCATCCAAATCCGGCAGTACCTTCCTCTGGCTTTTCGGCAGCGGGCGCGGGCTTACCAGTATGTGAAATCAACTTCCACTCGGATTTCTGTTGGAATAGGTTTAGCATCGCACGTGCCCGGCGTGAAGCGCCACTTTTGAACCGTCTTAACGGCCTGCTCGTCGAATCCCGCGCCCCCGGACTGCGTGATCTGAACGTCCTGCGTCTTGCCTTGCATATTGACGATCATCGACAGGACCACAAATGAGTTTTGCTTAGAGTCCCTAGGCAAATCCGGCTCGGGATTTAGAGGAGCGGCGACCGGAGGGGATGGCGTTCCGAAGCATTGGCCCAGTTCGATAGCCCCCGGCGGCGGGATGAACAGGGAGGGGTTGGGGGATGAATCAGCGGACAGTTCAATAACCTGGGCTTCGACTTTGCGCTGCTTATTTTCAAAACACGCCATCTCACGCGGAAACCAAGAGCTTTCAAATTTGCGAAAGATACCATAAAAGCAAGAATAGTCCGTCATCTTCGGGCGGAACTGGGGGGAAAGTTTGGCAAGCAGCGCTCCGCTTTTTTGGTCGAAACAAAATCTGTACTTCTCCTTTTGCGGACCTGGCCGCGTTGTCGCGCATTGTTCCGCAATCTTTTGGTCGGTGGAATCGGTGATGGACTCGAACTCAAAAGTCCTGGACCGTTGTGGAAAAACGTCCATAAGTTCAGGAAGCCGTGCGGCGGCTTCGGGAAAGTCTGTAGAGTTATCGAGTCGCCAAATGCTGTCAGCGGTCCCAACTTCGATGCGATGAATATTGTTCACGATCGTTTCGCGGCGCCATTGGGAATTCGAGATCCAGATCTCCATATAGGTTCCATGCGCAGTCTCGAGATTTTTCCCCGTAAATGAAAAAGTTGCCTTCAGGCGGAATGCCGGAGCGTTTGGCGACCGGATGTCCGAAAGCCGTCGCGCGTGCTGAACTAATTCTTCTGCACGTTTCTGGATCTCTTGAGCACCGCATATAGGAGAAAGGGCGGAAAGGCTGACGACGAAGAGAAGGGTGCGGAAGTTCATGGGGAAAATCGAACCGCGACTATCTTAATATGAGTACAACGGGAGATCGAGAATGCACTGCGGCAACTACGTTGCCGAGACCTGGCATCGAAACGAGTTTAGGGACCTGAGGTCGGGCACGCAAAAATTTGTAATAATGTTGGACAGAAGGCCGCGCAGGCGCGGAAGGGTGACGGCTCTTGGGGATGTCGCGTTACGGGTGGAGCGGACCCTGCCGAATCATTCTGCTGCTGAGTTCTCTGACAATCGTCTGCGGAGGCGCGCTGGCGCAGGATGAACCCAAGCAGCCGGCCGCGCCTCCCGCAGGAATTTCCCAGCCGGAACAGGCGCCTCAGGCAAATCCGCCAGATCAAACTCCCCAGCAGCAGTCTCCGCCAGAACCGGCTCCGCAGGAACAAACTCCTAAAGAAGAGAAGAAAGATGAGGGATCCAACCCGGCGCAGATGGCTGCGGAGAAGACGGTGCAGGCAGCGGTAGCCACGAAAAATCTGGGACAGGCGGCGCTGCTGAAGGCGCGCGATTGGGAGAGTGGATGGCTGACCGGGGTGTATGTGGAGGAAGGAAAAACCATGATTCCTCTGAGCGTGAAACAGCGGCGAGAGATCTACCTGGAACAAACGCTCACGACTCCGGGTGCGTATATGAAACGCATGTTCGCCGCGGGGATCGACCAGGCGCGAGGAGTGCCATCGCAGTGGGACGACGGCTGGGATGGATACGTGGAGCGGTTCGCGTCGCGCGAAGGACAGTTCATTGCAGCCAACACGCTGGCGTACCTGGGAAATGTGGCGTTGAAATATGAGCCGCGCTACGATCAATGCCGCTGCGGCGGATTCTGGCCGCGGACGCGGCACGCGATTATGCGCAACTTTCTTACGTACAATGAGACGGAGCAGGAACTGCGTCCGCAATGGGCGTTGTATGGCGGATCGTTCGGCGGGGGATTGCTTTCGACGGCGTGGAAGCCGCATCCGCGCAATGGATTTGCGGAGGGCGGCCGGGCCATGCTGGGACAGGCTGGATACGGTGCGCTGCTGAATTTCTTCATTGAATTTTCCACCGACATCAACCAGGCGATCGGGGCGCGCAAAAAGACAAGGAAGTAACGGCCACTCAATTTCCCGTTCGGTGTTGGCGAGGTGCCTCAGGGGCTAAAGCCCGTTCGATTGCGACTGTGAGCGGCACGCCTGAAGCCATGCCCTTCCCAAAACCATTTACGAGCGCACGGCTCGAACCTGTGCCCTTCCCAAAACCATTTGCGAGATAAGTTCTAGTTTTCAACCGCTACTTAGTCCAGGCAGGCGAGGGTTTTCTGACGAACTGCGCGACTACCGTTCCCAGCGTGAGAAGCGACATCAGAGAAATGATTCCCAGCGAAATGACGCAGTAGATGCACCAGACGCCGAGGACATGAGCTTCAATATTCGCCAGGTGCAGGGAGAAGGCGAGGCCGGCGAATGTGGGAACGAGCAATAGGCGGTAGGAACGAAGCAACGCCAGGGCGGCCATCAGAATGTATCCGGCGATGCCGATGGCTGCCACGGGAATTCCGGCGAGCATGGCGTAGGGGCTGTGATTGACCACCCCGCAGTCCCAGCGCTCGTTGATGCTGCAGGGAGCGTCGCCATACATGCGGTAGTGCTCGCGCAGCGCGAGCGAGGAAACGATCACACCCAGGACTGCGAGAATCAGCAGCAGATATTTCATGGATCTCCCCTAAACAAAAACTACCACGACGACGTCGGGTCACGAGCGATGCCCCGGGCCTCGGTTGGCGGAGGCTTGGCGGGCTGCGCCTTCAAATTTTTCCGGCTCGATAGGAAAGCTTTTCAGCGCAGAGGTCGCAACGTTAGCGCGAAGGTCGCTGAGAACTTCTTGTGCGATTCTAGCTTTTGCCAGCCGATGCGTTGGTCGCGTCTTTAATTAAATCGGAAGGCTGCCAGTCGCTGCCGTGATACCACTTTATGATCTTGCCGTCGGGACCAATGACGGCGGTGCTCAGATTGTGCGTGATTATTCCGCCCTCGGGGTTGACGGTGAGGGCGAAGAAATGGGCAATGTGGGGCAAGTCTGCGGATCTAGGCGCGGCGAACTCCCAGCGGTCGAAAAGCGCTGGCTCGCGAGTGTGGGCCACGGAAAAGCCGTAATCGCGCAGAACCTTTGCCGTGTCATGCGCAGGATCGAAGCTAACGCTTAAGAGATGAGTGCCGGCGAGCGCCGGATTGGTGGTCATCTGCTGGTGAATTTCCGCGAAGTTGCCGCTCACGCGCGGGCAGAAGTCGGGGAACGGGCAACGCGTGTAAATGAAAGTGAGGAAGAGAACTTTACCACGATATTGCTTCAGCGAAATGCGCTTGCTGCTCTGGTTGGTGAAGGAAAAATCGGGAACATCTTCTCCGGGCTCGGGGATGTGGAAGTTGGCGGCGGCGGCATGGGAGGACGAGGCATGGCCGGTAATTTTGATGTTTTCGAGCCACGAGTCGGGCGCGGCGTTGTCGTCAGTGCCCTGGTGTTGGATGACAACCAGTTCGGCGGAAATGGAGTCACCGGGGGAAAGCTGATTCAACATGCTGGGCGGCTTGATCCGGTAAGTCATTGCCATGGCGTCCATAAAGTCGGGGATGGTGTCGCCGTCGATGACCGCGGTCTGACTCTGCTTGTCGACGGACAGGATGCGGCCGGTGAAGGGGTAGCGTTTTGCCACCGACATTTGCGCCCGACGGCACGAAGAAGAAAACAGAGCGCCGGCAAGGATCAATGCGATCGGTAAAAGACGGCAAGAATGATTGTTCACGTTGTACTTACTTTAACCCGGACAACCGGCGGGCGGCCATAGGCGGATTTCTTTTCCAGTCCTGCTTTGTAGAATCCCTTTCGGTAGAATCCTCGGGCGATCGAAGTAGCTACGCTCCAAATTTCACACTCCACACGGCGAGGAATTCCATGGCATGCGACCCAGAAGTACTGAAACACGTTCCGCTTTTCGCACTGCTCGATGACGAAGAAACAGCGGTGCTGGCGGGACAGGTGCAGGTAAAAACCTTCGCTCCACGGCAGCGGATCTACAAGATCGGCGACACCAGCGGTCAGGCATATGTAGTGGTGTCGGGGCGTGTGCGAGTGACGACCGTCGACCAAGAGCATCAGGAAGTTGTAGTCGATGAACCCTCGCACGGGGAGTTTTTCGGCTTCGCGTCGATGCTGGAACAGACTCCGCATCAGACGGAGGCGGTGGCGATCGACGAAGCGGTGTGCGTCGAAGTGGATCAGGAGGACATTGCTGTGTTGTTACAGCGCAAGCCGATGGCGGGTATGGATATGCTGCGCGTGCTGGGGCGGCAGTTCCATAGCTCACAACAACTGGTCCGGCTGCGGGCGAATCGTCATCCCAATGAAATGATTGACAAGGACGCAACCTTCGGTGAGCGGATTGCAGATCGGGTGGCCGGCTTTGGCGGGTCCTGGACGTTTATCCTATCCTTCGGCTTCGCGCTGGCGGCCTACGTGACTCTTGACTCTCTGCTTGGAAAGAAGGCATGGGATCCCTACCCGTTTATTTTGCTCAATCTGTTTCTGTCGATGCTGGCCGCGGTGCAGGCCCCGGTCATTATGATGAGTCAGAACCGGCAGGATACGAAGGATCGTCTGCGCGGCGAACTGGATTATGACGTCAACCGGAGAGCGGAGGCTGAGATTCAAGGCCTGGCGCGGAAGCTGAATCTGCTGGGAGAAAAAATTGGCGATGTGGAAGAGTTGGTGAGGGAGAAGCAGGGGCGGGGATAAAGGGGGCTGCCGCTGCGTTCTTTAGTAATGAAAGCGGTAGCGGAGTTCGACGTAGATTTCGCGGGGATTGTTCCAGTGGAAGCCGCCGAAGGTTTGGCTGTTGTCGAGATCGACGCGTCGATTGGCCACGTTGAGGGCGTTCAGTGACGCGGAGAATTGCTCGCCGAAGTCCTTGCCGACGGAGAGATCGAAGGTTGTGTGCTGCGGCAAGTGATCTCCGGGATAGGGCTGGCCAGGGAAAGCGTTGCTGAAACCGGAGCCGTAGTAAATGTTGGTAGAAGCGTAAGCGCGCCACGGAAGAGTGATGTCGCCGCCAATATCGAGGGTATTTCGCTGGTCGTGATCGAGCGGGAAGAGGTCGCTGGGGGGCGAAAAATCTGTCAACCCGCCCGTAATCGGCAGTTTGCCTTCGGCGATTTGGTTGGAGTACGCCAAGTGGACTTGTCCGCGATGAGCGATGCGTGGAGAACGGAGCGTCATTTCCCAGCCTCGGATTTTGGCTCCATCAATAGTGATGGGCAAACATAGTCCGGAACCGATGCAGCTGTGGTCAAAGAAATTCTGGGCATTAGTTTGGAAGTTGTCGACGTCCAGAACCCAACCTCGGTAGGGAATGGCGACGCCGAACTGATGCTCTTCGTCGCGTTCTCCATGCAGCGGGAGCAAACCGCAATTGTTCGTGGTGCAAAATTGCTCTAAAGGCCCTCCAACCGTGAGCAGAGGTGGCGCCTGGTAATAGTTGCCGTAGAAGGCGCGGAAGGTCGAATTCAGGCGGGGGATATTCAAGGCTGCGCCGAAGCGGGGGCTGATGGCATTCTCAGTTATTCCGCCGCTGAAGTGCGTGGGGCGCAGTCCGGCGGAGAGAGTCAGCCAAGAAAATGGCTTGAATTTGTCGTCGACAAAAAACGCTTCCAAAGCGCCCGAAGCGGGGTCACGCTCGGTAAATGGGGGGTTGCTGCCATCGTTGAAGATGGCTGCGAAGAGTTGGTCGTCGTGCTGGTGAAAGCCGTAGAACCCCGCCTGAAGGTTGTTCTTCGCGACGTTGGCGCTAAAACTAACCTGTCCGCCCGCGTAAGTGGAGGTGTGATGATCGGTGGTGGCGGTCGGGAAATCAGTCGGCGAGCTGTCGTAGTTGGCGCCGTTGCGGTGGTAGAAAGGCGACACGGTGAACAGTAACCTGGAATTGAAGGTGTGAACCCAGGAGGAATTCACAAGAGCATCGGATTCATGATTGCCATCGCGAAGGCCGATGGTGGGATATTGTCCGTCTGTTGGATTGTTCTCAATATCATTGGGAAAGGGATCATACGGGATCTGGTAGTAATCCTTGCGCAACGCGGTCACGAGGCGGAGCTGATTGGACGGATCGAGGTTGAAAATGAAAGAGCCGAAACCGCCATAGCCGTTGGCGGCGTCGTGCACGACTTGCGACACCGGCGGTTGGAGGCCAAGATCGCTACGGTTGCCGTTCACGCTGACGTAGTAGGCGAAGCGCTCGGTGTGACTGCCGAAGCTCAACTGGTCATTGGTCTGGTAGAAGTTGCCCGCGGTGAGGACGAGTTCGGCCTGACGGTTGCGCTCGAATCCGGTGCGGGGCACGACGTTGAAGACGCCATAGGTGCGGTCGCCAAATTCAGCGCCGTAGCTACCGCGACTGACTTCGAGATAGTCGATGTCTTTGGGATCGAACTGCGGCCCGAGGTTGGAGGCGATGTTGGTGTTCGGAACGGGGACGCCGTCGATCAGCCAGCTGGTTTGATGTCCTCCGCGAATGTGAAGCTGGTCGTGCGTGATGTAGGCTCCGGGCACGAAGTCGGTGATCATAGCGAGGCTGTTGGAGCGGTCGGCACCGGGAGTGCGGGCAATCTCGATCCGATCGACGAGCGTGGTCGGCGTGGAGGAGTCGGTTGGCGCGGCCTCAGGCGTGCCCGAGACGTTGATGGTTTCTTTGGCTCCGGCGACATTGAGGGCGAAATGGATCACGGGCTCGGTGCTGGACATGACGACGACGTTTTGCTGTGCCTGCTCGAAGCCCGGGCCGACGACCGTCACAATATATTCGCCGAGAGGAACGGCGTTGAAGGTGAAGTCGCCATTGGCGTCGGAATTTGCCGTGGCCGACCAGTCGGAAGATCTCGCTTTGAGCATAACCATCGCGTTCTGCACGGGGCGATGCTGGGGGTCGTGGATGATTCCACGGACGGAACCGAAGATGGAGGCGAAGGCGACGAGGCTGGTTAGTAACAACGCCGGAATGATCAGAGTCTTGCTGTGATTCATTTTGCCTCCATGGAGGTCGGGCTAGCGTGCTTAGCCACAGTGGCACCGATCTTGACTTCGGCGGCGTGCAGCTTTTCGCCGTGCGCGTGGGCGTGAATGACGACCCGACTACCGATCAGAACGTCTTTTGCGGTGGCGGGCGAACCTCCCCTTAAGAAGTGGGTTTCGGCGTCGAAGGCGACGACCTTGACCGATCCATCGCTGGTTTTCACGGTGAGGGAATGGTCGGTGATCTGTACCACCGTCCCGAGAACATGCAGCAGGTTGCCGTGAGCGAAGGCCACGGCGTTCGGCAGGAAAGTCATCACCAAAATCAAAGCGAGTTTCTTCATTTTGTTTTCTCTGAGTGTGGCTCGCGAGTCGGACCTTTAGCGGGTGCCGAGCCGCCATTCAGGAATTCCTCTTCTTCCTTTTCCTCTTCCTGCTCGACGATGCTCTTTGGGTTAAAACGCTCCATGTCATGAAGTTCGTCCGGGCTGAGGTGAGGCAGGTGGCGGACGAATAGGACGAGCTTCCAGCTGTCCATATCACTTTCGGGATCCCCCCACGCCGGCATGCCGGTCCAGCGGATTCCGTTGTGAATGATGTAGTAAAGTTCGCCATCGCTGAGGCGTTGCGTAGCATCAAGCCGCATGTCGGGAACGCGAGGAAACAGGTTGCGGCCCATTTCCGTGCCACCACTTCCGTCGTTGCCATGGCACGAGGCGCAGTGGTCGGCAAAGTGGCGAGCTGACTCCTGAAGCAATTCAGGAGAGGTAACAAACGGATTTTTGCCACTGCGCGCCGCTCTTGGCACTGCCCACGAGCGCAAGCGGCGGGCCAAGGCGACTTCGGTTGCGCTGGGCGCTCCGCGGGCGCCGGGGTAGCTTCCCATTAGGCCAGATGCCCAGACACCAGCCCCAGCGAGGAGCAGGACGGTCAGACCGATCTTCAGTTCACGAGACATTAGCTCACGAGACATTGGCGACTGCTTTCCGGAGACTTCTCCGGTCTTGGGGACACATTTGCAAGAAGGACACTTTGCGCGTAACGGCGGAACCTGTAATTAAAGGGTATGCAGTGTCAGCGGGCGGGAGGGGCGCGAGTGGACGGCAACGCAGAAGGCTCCGCGAATGGAGCATTGGGATCCGATTTGGTTTCGTAGGGAGAGATACCTTGGGAGACGACGGCCACCAACGACAGCTGTGGATGCGCTGACTGGGAAGTCGTGATCGCGCGACAACAATCGTGGTTGCAGCAACTGGCGCCGCGAACTATTCGCTGGTCAGATGCCACGATTGACCTGTGACATTGGTGGGCTGCCTTACGAACACAGCAGGCGTGCGACGGCGTAGCAGTGACCGCTAACGCGAGCGGAACGAAGGTTCCGACTAGCGCGAACAAGAGCAAGAATCTGGCGATCAGGCGCTGCATTTTTTCGTGAAGCAGAGGTGGGGCCAGCATAGAACAAAATCGCGAACGGGTGCAAGCAAGGCTGGAGATGCCTGCGCTCCGCAACTTCCATCTCTCGGAAAGGAGCGAGGAATGGAGGGCCAAACCCATAAGCGCTAACTTAAGGCAGAATTCATCCGATTTACCCCGCAATCGCTAGCAAAGCTTTCGACAATCCGACTTTCGGTAGCGATCGGTTGAGTCAATGCTTCACGTGACAAATGGTGTGGTCTACAATCCGTGACTCCACCGGATTTTAATTCGTTCACCCTATAAGGCGATTGTCGCCGAATGCGGAGATATCCATGATTCGACATTTTCTTGCCCTGGTGCTTTTCACCATGGGAGCGATTTCAACTCAGGCCCGACCTTCGTTGCCGTCCAACTTTCAAGCAAAGACGATCCACAGCCCGGAAGGGGCAGACATTTTTGTACGCTGGGGAGGAAGTGGGCCCGTCGTGCTCCTGATTCATGGGTACGCGGAGAACAGCGATTCGTGGGCTCCTCTGGCCGCTAATCTCATGAAGGACCACACGGTAGTGGTGCCGGACCTGCGCGGCATTGGACGATCTTCAAAGCCTGCAGATGGCTACGACAAAAAGACTCAGGCCAAAGATATGCGCGCTGTCGTGACCTCGTTGGGATACGACAAGACCTTTGTTGTTGCTCACGACATCGGGAACATGGTCGCTTACGCTTACGCCGCGATTTATCCCGACAAGGTTGAGAGGCTGGTCGTCATGGACGCACCAATTCCTGGGATTGATCCGTGGACCGAGATTCTCCAAAATCCCGGAGTCTGGCACTTCAACTTTCACGGACCGGATGCGGAACGGCTAGTGGCAGGGCGAGAGCGAATCTATTTTGACCGGATATGGAACGACTTTACCGCCAATCCTGGTGAGCCGGACGAGGACACCAGGAATTTCTTTGCCGGAACTTATGCGCAGCCGGGTGGAATGCGGGCGGGGTTCGCGCAGTTCACCGCGTTCTCGCAGGATGCGAAAGATAATAAGGAATTTGAACAAACGAAGCTGGCGATGCCGGTGCTGGCGGTTGGTGGAGAGAAGTCCTTCGGACCATTGCAAGCTGTGATCATGCGTCATGTAGCGACCAACGTGCAGGAGGAGGTAGTCGCAGGTTCGGGACATTGGCTGATGGAGGAAAAACCCGCCTATACGGTAGCGCTGATTCGTAAATTTCTTGACGGACCGGTGGTTGCGCATAGTGCAGGCAGTGCTGGTGGCGACTCAAACGACGAACGACTCACTCCTGCGGAATACAAGTTTCCGCAGGTGGGGAATCCGGGTACGGGAAGCTCTGGGGTGGGTGGGATCCAGACTGTTGTTCTGAAAGGCAATCCGGATCAGGCAGGCGTATATACCATCATGCTTCGCGTTCCAGCACATATACAGATCGCTGCGCACTCCCATCGCGATGACAGGGTTGCGACAGTGATCTCCGGCACGTGGCATATCGGGTATGGCGACAGGTTTGACGAGGCCAAGCTGAAAGCCCTGCCTGCTGGCAGTTTTTACACCGAACCGCCCTTGCGGAATCACTTCGCAGCGACCGGCGACGAACCGGTTGTCGTTCAGATTACCGGTTTCGGTCCGTCTTCGACCGAGTACGTGGATGCCACACAGGATCCCCGCAAATGAGTCAGATCGAATTGAATCATCGATAAGAGCCGAACTGCGAGAAGGCCCAATACTCGTACCGATAGAAGGCGCTTATGGGACCTGCCCCGGCGGGCGAGAGCGGCCGCCCCACATCAGGCTTTGCCGTTGATCTTTGCCCACCACCAGCGGACTCCGACGAAGAGGAAGCGCCAGTCGCTGAGGAATTCGGGGGGCTTGCCTTCAAAGGCGTGGCCGATGAATTGGAGAATCCATCCGATCACGAACAGGCCCAGCGCGTAGAGCCATAGGCGATGGAAGAAGAAGGCGGCGACGAAGACTGCAACCGAAACCAGAATCGTAGGAATGCCGAAGGTGTGGCAGAGGCGGTTGATCGGGTGCTGGTGGCTGGTAGAGTATTGGGCGATCCATTGCTCGTTGGTTCGTCCGCCTAGCATGGTCGAGATCATACACCCGTTGGAGACTGTCTTGCCGCTGTAATGTATCCACTCCCAGGAATAAGGAACATGGGCAGGGGCCGCCCGCGCCACGCCGCAAAGGTGTTCAGTTCCGGACATGCATTGTTGAATACGAACACACTCGCGCATTCTTCAGGCAATTTTCGGCTGATTTTCAAGGAGTTGTACAAATCACCATTGGCGACAGCTTTGCTTTTTGACATTTGGAAGAATGGGAAAAGAAGACCCATCTATGTCTGTGTCTATGCGGATCTGGCTTCAAGACTTTCATTACGCGCAACGACAACTGCGAAAGAATCCTGGATTCGCTTTCATGGCCATTTTGATTCTGGGCGTGGGCGTGGGGGCAACCACAGCGATCTTCAGTGCCGTAAATCCCATCCTGTTCGAGCCGCTGCCGTATCCACAGGGTAGCCGCATCGTAATGATCTGGTACGCCGCGGAGGACGGCTCACGCATCCCGCAAACCTTCCATACCTATCGCGAACTGGCCGAGCGAAATCGTTCGCTCGAGACAATCGCGGTGATAAGGCCGTGGCAGCCCACCCTTACCGACGCCGATCAGCCGGAACGGCTCGACGGCCAAAAAGTTAGCGCCGGCTACTTCCGCACATTAGGCGTCGCGCCGGAGCTGGGACGGGACTTTCAGGCAGCCGACGATATTCTTCAGGGGCCAAAGTCAGTAGTTCTCAGCAACGGTTTATGGCGAGGGCGCTTCGGCGGCGACAAGGGGATCATTGGTCGAGAGATCAAGCTCGACGGGGATATCTATACGGTTGTCGGCGTGATGCCGGCTGGGTTTGACAATGTCTTGTCGCCGTCCGCTAAGCTTTGGTCGCCTTTGCAGTACGACACTGGAAATATCGTTTCCCAGCAAACCCGGGAGTGGGGCCACCACTTGCGGATGGTGGGGCGGTTAAAGGCAGGGGTCAGCATGGCCCAGGCCCGGAGCGACCTTGGGCGAATCGGGCACACGCCGGCATCGGAGTTTCCACGCCCACCTTGGGCGTCACTCGACCACGGACTCATTGAAAATTCGCTGCAGGAGGACCTCGCCGGGAGCGTCAAGCCGGCACTGCTCGCGATTTCTGGCGCTGTTGTTCTTGTGCTCCTGATTGCGTGCGTGAACGTTGCGAACCTGCTGCTTGCCCGCGGCGCGCAGCGGCGAGGCGAATTCGCGGTACGCGCCGCGTTGGGCGCAGGGCGATGGCGCATGATCCGGCAACTGCTCACGGAGAGTTTGCTGCTAGCCATGCTCGGGGGCGCCTTCGGGATCGTCGTGGCACAGTTTGGCGTACGCGCGCTGGTTGCGCTGAGTCCGCCGGAACTGCCGCGGGTAGACGCAATCCGACTGGATGCAACTGTGTTTGCCTTTGCCCTTGGCGTCAGCGCGTTGATCGGGCTACTGGTGGGATTGATTCCGGCACGGCACGCTTCTCGCGGAAATCTGCATATGGGCGTGCAACGGAGCTCGACGCGTACGGCGAGCGGTCAGCAATTCACGCGTCGTATCCTTGTGGTCGCCGAGTTTGCGATTGCTCTCATGCTGTTGGTGAGCGCGGGACTGCTATTACGCAGCCTACAGCGCTTGTTCGCCATCGATCCTGGATTCGATGCTTCCCACGTGCTGACCCTGCAAGTGCAGGAATCCGGTCACCGCTTTGACGACAACAGTGCTCGGGCACGATTTTTCGCGCAGGCGCTGGAAGCGGTGCGGCAGGTTCCCGGGGTTGCGTCAGCCGCATTCACCAGTCAGTTGCCGTTGAGTGGCGACTTCGAATCCTATGGGGTGCAGTTCGCGACGGACGCGAACGATAACAACGACGCGGCGCTTCGCTATGCCGTGAGCCCCGGCTATTTCGAAGCGATGCGTATCCCTCTGCGCCGCGGTCGCCTACTTGACGAGCACGATATTGCAGGGGCGCCCGTTGCGGTCCTGCTCAGCGAGTCCTTCGCGAAACGGAAGTTTCCCGGTCAGGATCCGCTCGGGCAGCGGCTTCGGGTTGGTCCCGACATTGGCCGCGCGGACCGGCCGTGGGGAACGGTCGTCGGGGTCGTGGGCGATGTAAAGCAGGCGTCACTGGCGCTAAAAGAGTCGGACGCGTTCTACACTTCGACCACGCAATACGCGTGGGTGGACATGGTGCAGTCGCTAGTCGTGCGCGTGCGCGGAGATGCGGCGGCGCTAACCCCCGCGATCAAAAATGCAGTCTGGTCAGTGGACAAGGACCAGCCGATCGTGAGGGTCGCCACAATGGACTCTTTGCTTGCGACCTCAGAGGCCGAGCGGCACTTCGTGCTGATCCTGTTCGAAGCTTTTGGCTTGGTCGCGCTGGTGCTGGCGGCGACCGGGATTTATGGTGTTTTGTCGGGCAGCGTGACCGAGCGCATGCGCGAAATTGGAGTGCGGGTGGCGGTGGGCGCGACTCGCGGTGACATTCTGACCTTAATCATTCGCCAAGGGCTCATGCTGACCGCTATTGGTCTCGGCATCGGATTTCTTGGAGCTTTGGCTGCGAGCCAGGCCCTGATCTCGTTGCTGTTCGGAGTGTCGCGGCTCGATCCGGCGACGTATCTCGGCGTGATCGCGCTGCTAGTGGGGGTGTCACTGGTCGCGTGCGGGTTACCGGCAGGGCGCGCGGCACAGATTGATCCCGCGACGACGTTGCGGGCAGAGTAGTGTCGTTGTGCACCTCTAGCCCGCCATCCAAGTCCCACGTGTTAGCCGGGCGCGTTGACTCTGAGTCAACGACTCCGCCCGAGATCCCTCGCTCCGCCTGAAAAGCGGCTCCGCTCCGGATGACTCTAACCTCTGGTAGAACGAGAATTGCCTGGGTCCCCTTATTGAGGCTGCCGCTGGCTGCGTGGTAGCATCCATAGTTTTGGCAGGGGATGCTGGGTTGGCCTATTCCTGTCCTTAATATCTTCAGGGGCCGTTTCCTGCTTCCTTCACACGCCTGCCGAAGGAGCCCAACTTGAAAGTCTATTCGGGAGCAAACATTCGGAATGTAGCGATGGTGGGGCACGGGCACGCGGGCAAAACCTCGTTGGTATCGGCCATGTTGTATACGGCGGGCGCAACTCCGCGGTTGGGACGGGTCGATGACGGCTCAGCAACGACGGATCACGACGAGGAAGAAATCGCGCGCAAGATGTCGATCTCGACCGGCCTTGCTGTGGTGGAGTCGGGGACGAGCAAGATCAATATTCTCGATACTCCCGGCTTCAGCATGTTCGTCCACGAGGCCAAGATGGTGCTGCCGGTGGTGGACGCGGCGATCGTGGTAGTGGATGGCGTGGCCGGCGTGGAAGTCGTCACGCAGCGCGTGTGGAATTACTGTGAGGAGTACAAGACGCCGCGGCTGATCGTGGTGAACCGCATGGATCGCGATCGGGCCAATGCCGAGCGCGTGCTGGAATCTCTGACCAACGCCTTTGGGCGCGACGTGGTTCCGATCGAGTTGCCCATTGGCAGCGAGAAAAGTTTGAGCGGAGTCGTCGATCTGGTACGCATGAAGGCTTACACCTACGAACTGGGCGGGAATGGCAAAGGGAAAGAGACGGAGATTCCCGCCAATATGCGCGCGCAGGTGCAGGAAGCGCACGAGATGCTGGTGGAGCTGGTGGCCGAGGGCGACGACAAATTGATGGAGAAGTTCTTCGAGGCGGGAACGCTGGGCGAAGAAGACCTGATTCCGGCGCTGCACAATGCTATCCGCGAAGACAAGATTTTCCCGGTTATCTTCAGTTCGGGGTTGGGCAATATTGGCGCGGACCGAATCATGGACTTTATTATCGACTACACGCCGGCGCCTTCCGAGCATGAGTGGGTGCAGGGAGAGGCTGCGGGCAACGGCGACGCGCCGAAGCGGCACGAGTCGGATGAAGAGCCGGTGTCGTTGTATGTTTTTCGCACAGTCTCGGATGCGTTTGCCGGACGGATTTCGTACTTCAAAGTTTTTTCCGGCGTGCTGAAGAATGATGCTACCTTGCAAAACTTCAGCCGCGGCGGGCAGGAAAAATTGGCACATATCCAGACTATGCAGGGAAAGACGGCGATTCCGGTGCCGGAACTGCATGCTGGCGATATTGGCGCTGTGGCTAAGTTAAAAGAGACGCTGACGGGCGACACGCTGGGGGACAAGTCAGCGCCGATTCAGTATCCGCGGGTCAAACTGCCGGAGCCGGCGATCACTTTTGCCATTGAACCGAAAAGCCGCGCCGATGAGGACAAGCTGGGGCCGGGCATCCACAAATTGATGGAAGAAGACGGCATGCTTCGTTTCTTTCGCGATCCGCAGACCAAGGAATTTCTCATTGCGGGCACGGGGCAGCAGCACATCGAAGTGATCGTTTCGAAGCTGAAAAAGCGATATCACACCGAAGTTGTTCTAAAGGCGCCCAAGGTGCCATATCGCGAGACGATTCGCGGCAAGGCCGACGTGCAGGGTCGCCACAAGAAACAGACGGGCGGACACGGTCAATACGGCGATTGCAAGATCAGGATGGAACCGCTGCCGCGCGGCGGCGAGTTCGAGTTCGTCAACGATATTTTTGGCGGCGCGATTCCGAAGAACTATATTCCGCCCGTGGAAAAGGGAATCCGCGACGCAGCCGCGCGCGGCTATTTGGCAGGATTTCCGGTGGTGGATTTCCGCGTCGTGCTCTATGACGGGTCGTATCACGATGTGGATTCGAACGACCTGTCGTTCCAGATGGCGGGGCGCATTGCGTTCAAGAAGGCGATGGAGGTGGCGAAGCCGACACTGCTGGAGCCCATCATGGCGGTGGAGATCACGGTGCCCGACGACTTTGCCGGTTCGATCATGGGCGATCTCAACAGCCGCCGCGGCCGCATCCAGGGCATGGACAACAAGGGCGGCAACACGGTGGTAAAGGCCGAAGTGCCTATGGCCGAGATGCTGACCTACGGCGTGGAACTGACGTCGATGACGCAGGGGCGCGGCAGCTTCAACATGGAAATGCATCATTACGACGTGGTGCCGGGGCAGTTGCAGGAAAAGATTATCGAGAAGGCCAGGGCGGCGCGGGGCGAGGTGAAGGAAGAGGAAGAGTGATCCCTGATTCCTGGACCTGCGACTAGTTGCGGAGATTTCGCTGAAAGACTTGCACCTGGTGACTAATGTCCATCACGCCGATTTACGGGTGGGGCAATTCCAGCGTGCCAGGTCCCACGCAACCCGAGCTCCAAGGCGTTAGTTTCTGGCCGCGCGCCGCTGCTCGACTCATCGACGTAGGGGTGCATTTTCTCGTCGCGTTTTTCACGGGAATGTTGTTCATGCTCATGCTCGTTGTTGCTTCCGGCGGACATATTCCCCCATTCATTCTCATCAGGCTAAAGCACACAAGAGTCATGAGATTTCTCTTTGCAGTTCTAGGCATCGTTGCTTATCAAGTTATCCTTACAACTGTGCACGGAAGCACCTTGGGCAAGATCGCTTTGTCGATGGTTGTCGTACAGGAAGACGGTTCTCCGTGCCAGCTCAAAGGTGCTCTAATCCGTGAACTAGGCTATTTCGTGGATGCCCTATTTTTGGGGATCGTCGGATACACGGCAATGGGCGCGACGACTCAGGCGCAACGCTATGGTGATCAATGGGCGCATACCGTTGTGTGCGAGCGATCGTCCCTCGCGCCCGAAAAGCTGCGGGGGATGGGACGATTTGCCGTCGCTCTTCTGTTTGCATTGATCGCTGATGCAGGGTTGATCATGACTGGTATGGTGGCGCGCATTGCTCGCTAGGACGCATCGCAGTGGTTATGTGGTTTTCAGTCCCTGTGCTTTTGCCAGCTTGGCCTGCCGCTCATCGAAAGTCCAAAAGCGTTCCGCTTTGAGCTCCAATGCACAGGCCACATGCAGGCTATCGAGGGTGCGGATGCCGAGTTTGGGGCCGTGGCGGTGGGCGAGATCGGCGCAGACTCGAAATGCCGTCTCCGGCATCGGTGTTTCAAGCCAAACGGCAGCCCTCAGATCACGGTTCAAATCGGCGTAAGCGGCTTCTGCTTGGTCCGGCAGAATTCTGCCCTGAAACACCTGTTGTGCGACGGCATGAAAACACTCTGCCAAATGAAAGGGAGTAAAGCAAACCTCTGGGTTGGACTTCATCAACTCTCTCGCAGCCAGGGAATGACTGTCCCACACGTAGAGTGAAACAAGAACGCTGGTATCGGCGTAAACAGTCAATAGCGGCCACGATCGCGGAGAAGATCGTCAACCACCGGTACAACCCGGTCTCCGAATATTTTCCTGGCTCGGGCCGCGAAATCGGGCCACTCCACCGGCGGCTTGAGTTCTTCTCTCTCCGGAACGATGCGCGCAATGAGGCGGTCGCGTTCACGGAGTTCCACCGTTTTGCCCGCACGAAGCCAGGCCTTCAGGCGACGGGTGTCGCGAAGTTGACGGATGTTTACAGATGGCATGCTTCTATTGTGGCACATCGATGTGTCACACGCAACAATTTTTTTGTTGCGGAATGGCGTTGACACAGCACGATTAGTTTTCTACAAACTGGAATTAGCAGTTCGCGCATCTGGAATGGCGAGCCGGCGAGGTTCAAGATGAAAACAGGTCTGATCTTCTGTGTTGTTCTTCCCTTTGTTGTTGCGTTGGATCACGCTGCCGCCGAGCCGCAAGTCTTTTCAACTTCAGCGGGGCCGGTCAAAATCACTCCTATCTATCACGCCAGCACGCTGATTGAGGCCGGAGGGAAGACAATTTACATCGATCCGGCGAAGCCGGCTAAGCTCGACGGTCTGCCTAAGGCGGACCTCATTCTGATTAGCCACATTCACGGGGACCACATGGATCCCGATTCGATCAAGGCGATCAGCAAGGCGGACACGGAGATTCTGGCGACGCCCACCGTGGTGCAGACCGTTACCAGCGCTAAGCCCATCTCGAACGGAGAAACGAAAAGCTGGCAGGGGTGGACCATTGAGGCGGTGCCGGCGTACAACCTGAAGCGCGGGCCCGCGGCCGGGCAACTCTTTCATCCCAAGGGACGGGACAACGGCTACATCCTTACCTACGGCGGCAAGCGTTTTTACTTCTCCGCCGATACCGAAGGCACTCCGGAAATGCGTGGGCTCAAGAATATCGATGTCGCCTTCGTATGCATGAACTTACCGTACACGATGCCGCCGGAGGAGGCTGCCGAGGCGGTGAAGGCGTTTCATCCCAAGATTGTGATTCCCTATCACTACAAGGGTTCGGATCTCAGCGTGTTTAAAAAGGCGTTGGAAGGTACTGGCATTGAGGTGCGGTTGCTAGATTGGTATCCGAAGTAAGAAGACGGTTGGCTTCCGCTCGATTATGAGTGAATCAAGATATCCGTGAGGGCGAAATCAGCCCCTTTTGCCAGCAGTGGTTCACCTGAGAATTTAGCCAGGGCGTAGGAGAAGCAGTCACCGAAATTCAGTGCTGCAGGGTGTCGGCCCTTCCCGTACTTGCGCCAGGCTGAGCGAGCGAGGTCGGTCTGCTCCGCATCTACGGGTACGATTTTGAGATTAGCGCGAACCACGAACAAATCGAACTCGCGACCAGCCGCCTCACCGTGTCGGCCCTCAAGTACGATTCCAGTTTCGAGAATGTTTGCGGCAGACACCAAGCGGCTTCCGGCTGAGGTGATGGCATCGAGGAATGACTGACGTTCCGGCTCGGCCAAGAAGATAGCTACAAGAGCTGACGTGTCGATGACCATTTTGTTCAATTAACCTTGCTCGATCAGCGAGGAAGTCCGTTCTCGTCGTAACCAATAATTTCGTCAGCAGTGCGGGAATCCAAAACGGGTAACTGATCTACGCGCCGAAGGATTTCCTCTAACTGGTTCCTGAGGATCTGAGTGTGGCGCTGATGTTGAAGCCGTTCGAGGCGTTCTTGCAAGGATTTTTGAATTGCCTCAGTCAAAGATTCCCCGGTCTTCGCGGCGACCTCCCGGGCCAACCGTTCGGCTTCTATGCTCTTGATACTAAGCGCCATATTGGATGAATTATACCATTACATATGACAGTATAGAATTATACTATCAGGTCTCAAAAATACCCTCGATTGGCTTGCGGAATAGCCTGCCGATTTTAAAAGCGAGCGGGAGGCTGGGGTCATATTTCTCGGTCTCGATCGCGTTGACTGTCTGTCGCGAGACGCCGAGTTTTTCGGCGAGGTCGGCCTGGGTCCAGTTGAGTTGACCGCGCAGTTCGCGGACGCTGTTTTTCACGAGTACCTCCGGCTGGCGATCGCGAGGCCAAGACCCCACAACAGGACGAGCAGGGGGGCCACGAAGCTGACGTCAAAATGCGGCAAGCCGGCATTCTGCTGAAATGCCCAGGTGAGGGTGATGAGACAGGTGGCCAGAAAGCTGAAGGCGACCGCTTCGAGCTGGATGCGGCGCTGCAGTTCGTCGAGCCCGCGGAACATTCGCATGAAGCCCAACATGGCGAAGATCGCGGGGATGATGGGCAGTATGGCGATGCAGTAGCCTGACGGCGTATGCTCGTGACCCCGCAACAACCACATGGAAATGGGAACGATGGCTACGTAAGCAGCCATGGAGAGGGCAGACATTTTGAGATACCGTTTACCGGTCGCGTCCATCGAAATCCTCCGAGTCAAGTATGCTTGACTTGTTAGATGTAAAGCGTACTTGACACGATGTCAAGTGACTTTTTTTGAATTCGGTATTTTAAACCAGACTAGCTCGGCAGATGGCCGGAACGGCCGTCCCCACATAGGCTGTTCGCCGCATAGTTCGTGGTAACATCCGGCGAGTGGCTACGGCGAAAAACAATCTCAGTCTCAACCCCGACCATAATCGCCTGGTATCCGCGGCGCCGGTCGAGGACGATTCTTCGTTTGAACTGAAGTTGCGGCCGCAGCGGCTGGCGGAGTTCATCGGACAGAAGAAAGTAAAAGACAATCTGCAGGTGGCCATTGAAGCGGCGCGTTCGCGCGACGAGGCCATGGATCACGTGCTGCTTTATGGTCCGCCGGGGTTGGGCAAAACGACGCTGGCCAACATTATTGCCAACGAACTGGGAGTGCATTTCCAGCCGACGGCGGCGCCGCTGCTGCAGATCAAAGGCGACCTGACCGCAATTATCACCAACATGCAGGACAAGCAGGTGCTGTTTATCGATGAAATCCATCGCCTGCAGCCGGTGCTGGAAGAACTGCTCTATTCGGCGCTGGAAGATTACAAGCTCGACATCATTATTGGGCAGGGTCCGTCGGCGCGAACTCATACCCTGGAAGTAAAGCCGTTCACTTTCGTGGGCGCGACGACGCGGGCAGGATTGATTTCGGCGCCGCTGCGAGCGCGCTTCGGAATCGTATTGCGGCTGGAGTTTTATACGCCGGCGGATTTGCAGGTCATTGTGGAACGCTCGGCGGAGATTCTAGGCGTTGACGTGGATGACGCGGGCGCGAAGGAAATCGCGGGCCGATCCCGCGGTACACCCAGAATTGCCAACCGGCTTCTGCGCCGGGTGCGGGACTATGCGCAGGTCCGCGGCGCCGGCAAGATTGACGAGCCCACGGCCAAGGCCGCGCTTGAGATGTTGGAAGTGGACCAGTACGGATTCGACGAAGTGGACCGGCGGCTGCTTCTGACGATTATCGAGAAGTATCAAGGGGGCCCGGTGGGTGTTAATACCCTGGCAGCCGTGCTGGCTGAGGAGCCGGACGCTATTGAAGAGATCTATGAGCCGTTCCTGATGCAGATTGGATTTTTGAACCGCACTCCGCGCGGGCGGGTGGCCACGCAGCTGGCGTATGAGTATTTCAAGATTACGCCAAGTCGAAGGCAGAGTTCGTTGTTTTAGGCTTCAGCGTTGTGGAAATTGCCGAGCTTCGTTCGGCGGACGACCGAAGGAGGCCTCCCCACATCCTTTCCCTTCCCACATTTTCTTGATGTTCTATCTTGTTCGGCAAACCTCAAAACATCATTTTGCTGTATTGTTTGTAGCGCGCATGGTGTATCTTGCTCAATTCACTCCGTAGGGGGCGGGGTGGAGCGGGGGGTTTTTTCGTCTGTCTCGAGTCCTACATCAGAGGGGCCATTTTTTCGCGCCGGTACCACTCGTCCTAGCTTTTTTCCTGTATGCGATTGAACTGCAAGCCTCTCCTTTTCTGCCGCGCTCTTCACCTTTTCAGGATCCAGCAATCACGACTCCAGGTTCCGCATCTCCTCAGTCAACCTCCAATTCTCAGAATCCGCAGTCTCCGGCGCAAAATCCCGCGCCGCCTCCGCAACAGACGAATCCTGCTATCCCTGAACAAAAACCCGTGCCTTCACCTCAATACCCTACTCCGTCGGAACAGTTGCCGGAACCGCCGGTTAGGAATCCGGACGCTCGCCCCGCGCCTAAGAGCGCGCTGGTGGCGCCCTCAGTTACGATTCCGCGTTTGCAGCGTCCGCCGGCATTAGAGGAATTCCTCAGCATGCAGCCGCAGGGCGAAGTCGCCAGGCAAATGGTGAAAGTCACCGGCTTTACTCAGCGCACTCCTTATGACGGACAGAGCGTTTCGGAACCCACCGACGCCTACCTGGGCTACGACCAGAGGAATCTGTACGTAGTTTTTGTGTGCTTCGATGATCCCAGGAAAATTCGCGCTCGCATGTCGCGCCGGGAAGATGTCTATGACGACGACCAGGTGGAGATTATCCTGGATACGTTTCACGATCTTCGCCGTGCCTATGCCTTTCAGACCACGCCGCTAGGGGTGCAATGGGACGCAATTTGGACCGAGGCCTCGCGCGAAGAGGTGAACGGAAATTTCGACACTTCGTTTGATACGGTGTGGAGCTCGCGCGGCAAAGTGACCAGCCGGGGCTATGTGGTCTGGCTCGCCATTCCCTTTAAGAGCCTGCGCTTTCCGTCGACTCAGAAGCAGATTTGGGGAGTCATTCTCTATCGCGGGATCCGGCGCAAGAATGAGGATTCGTTCTGGCCGCACATTTCGCGCAGGATGCAGGGCCGGCTCGGCCAGGCCGCGACTCTGAATGGGCTGGAAGGAATTTCACCAAGCCACAACATTGAACTGATCCCCTATGGCCTTATGCGGGGATACCGAGCCCTGGACACGCGCGACCCCGGTAATCCTTACTTTCAGCATGCCGATGCGCAAGGCCAACCGGGGATGGATGCGAAGTTCGTCATTCACGACCACTTTGTGGTGGACATGACCGCGAACCCGGACTTCAGCCAGGTCGAGTCCGAAGATCCACAGATCGTCGTGAACCAGCGTTACGCCGTTTATTTTCCCGAAAAGCGCCCGTTCTTTTTGGAGAACGAAGACTTCTTCCGCACTCCGATGGACCTGATGTTTACCCGCAGCATCGCCGATCCCTCGGCCGGAATCCGGCTTACAGGAAAAGATGGACCTTACTCTGTCGGGCTGCTGGCAGCGGACGATCGCAGCCCTGGCCTGGCGGTGCCCGACTATAGCCAGTTTTCCGGCATGCGTTCCTACTTCACCATCGCGCGCGTGAGCCGCGACATTTTCCGACAGTCTAGCGTGGGAGCTCTCTACACTGACTGGGAGTGTCCCACAACCGGCGAATTCAACCGCCTGGGCGGCGTCGACACTCATCTGAAATTGAATCCTAACTGGACGCTGGAGGGCCAGGCCGTCGCCAGTTCGAGCAACCTGAGCCTGACCTGCGAAGCCAACCTCTATCCCTTCAGTTCGGGAAACCTTGGCCATGGCAACTACTACGCGGGTCCGGCCGAGAAATTGGAGTTGCACCGCGAAGGACTGCATTTCGCGTACGACGGAATTTACCGGGACATCACTCCGGGGTTCGTGACGATTCCCGGATTCATTAATCGCGTGGATATTCGGGAGACCACGCAGGAGGCGCGTTACCGCTTTCGTCCCAAGAAAGGCTGGATTTTGAGTTGGGGGCCCTCGCTTAATGTTCGCTACGATTTTGACCATACCGGCTTGCGCCTCGATACTGATTACGCTCCCTACGTCGCGATTGTGGGACGAGGCCAGACCGTGATCTTCTTGCGGCCTTATCAAGAAACGCGTGAGCGCCTCCGCCCGCGGGATTCCTGCTTTCTGGGATTCTCAGTGTTTTGTTCTGCGCCGAACCCGGGCAATCTGGATTATCACCAGCACACCAGCGGGGCCACCATCCAGACCGGATATTTCAAACAAGCCACGCTCTCCGCCGGGTACTACTGGGGCGACGGGGTGAATTTTGTGGCCCAACCCGAGGTTTCCCCCGTCCCTCCCACGCCCTACAATCGACCCTTCCTGGCGCGCGAAGACACGGCCAATGCCAGCCTGACGCTGCGTCCCATGACGCCGCTGAAGATCGAAAATACCTATTTGTTCGAGCGACTGCGGGCCACGAACAGCGCTTTTGTTTTCGAGCAGTCGCAATTCCCCGGAGCGGGCCGCGGAATCTTCAACGATCACATTCTCCGCAGTAAGTGGAACTGGCAATTCACTCCGCAACTTTCGGCACGAGTGATCCTGCAATACAACGGGCTGCTGGCCGGGACGCCCGGCGTGGGATCGCCCTACACATTCCTCCCGTCTCAGAGAGAATTCAACGCCGACTTCCTCATCACTTATTTGGTACACCCCGGCACCGCCATCTACGTGGGCTGCAACAGCGACCTGCAGAATTTGAACCTGCAGCAAAACGTCGGGGTGATCCAAACGCCGAAGGGCTACCTGAATGACAGCCGCCAGTTTTTCGTGAAAGTCAGCTATCTGTTCAGATTCTGAGGGAAGCTGTCATCTGTCAGCTTCGGCTCGAAACCAATGATTCCATTTACCTTCCTGAAAGTCTGACGTCTGATCGCTGAGAGCTCTTCGGCGTTGCTGAATCCCTACTCTGTCCGGTAGAATCTAATGATTCGAATCGAGGTAGGACCCTATGAAACCCGCCATTCATCCCGCATATAACGAGGTGCGCGTGCATTGCGCGTGTGGCAATGCATTTGTGACCCGCTCTGCGCATAAGGGCGACATCAGTGTGGAAATCTGCTCGAACTGCCATCCATTTTTCACCGGCAAGCAGAAACTAATGGATACGGCCGGCCGCGTGGAGCGCTTCCGTCGCAAATATGCGAAAAAAGACGCCGCAGTGCCCACAGCTCCGGCGAAGTAACATTTGCCACGGATTTACACGGATTCGCACTGATAGATCGCGAAACTCAGCCCTCGCTTCGGCGAGGGCTTTTGTTTTGCGGGGCAGGTAGAATAAGACGGTGAAGAAGTTCTGGGATAACTCGTGTGGGGCGGGTCCTGCCTTCGACAAGCTCAGGGCAGGCTTTGCCCGCCAGGCAGTGCCACTGAAGCCAGTCCCGGCAAGCCTTGACATCGGCACCGTCACGATTTCTCCCGCGACGGTCCTGGCTCCCATGGCCGGCGTCACAGACACCGTTTTCCGCCGCTTCATCCGCAACCTCGGCGGGTGCGGTCTGATTATGACCGAGTTCACTTCGGCCGACGGGGTGCTTCGCATGAAGGACCAGAAGGCCAAGCGCTATCTCCACTTTTACGAAGACGAGCATCCGATTTCGGCGCAGCTCTTCGGCAGCGATCCTTACATCATGGCCGAGGCCGCCCGGATGGTCGAAGGGCTGGGCTTCGATCTGGTCGACCTCAACCTGGGATGCCCGGCGAAGAAGGTCGTCAAGTGCAACGGAGGTTCCGGTTTGCTGCGCGATCTTCCTGCGATCGGCAAAATTTTTGAAGCGGTGCGGGCCGCCGTGAAAATTCCCTTCACCGTCAAATTCCGCGCCGGATGGAACGATGAAGAGATTGTCTGCGTAGAACTGGCTCGCATGGCCGAGAGTTGCGGCCTGGCAGCGGTGGCGCTACACGCCCGCACGCGCGAGATGGGTTATAGCGGCAACGCACGCTGGGAGTGGATTGCCGCCATAAAAGATGCGGTAAAGATTCCCGTGATCGGCAACGGCGACATTCGCAGTCCGGAAGATGCCTGCGCCATGGTGGCACAAACGGGTTGCGACGCGGTAATGATCGGGCGCACTGCGCCATCGAATCCGTGGATTTTCCGGCAGATTGAACAGTATTGCGATTATGGGGGAACGGATGCATTCGTCCGGCAGGTCGAGCGCAGTGCGAGTGGTTTTGAAGGTGGCAGCGGTTTCGGTGGACAACTCGACACGCGGCCTTCGGCCGCACCGGACGAATGCGTCCGAGGCTACATGGGAGAGCCCTACGACGCACCCTCAGAGGCGGATCGCTACCAAATGATCCGCACTTACTTCCAGATGCTGATCGAAGAAGAGCTTCCCGACGCCGTTGGCAAGATGAAGCAGTTTGCTTCTTGGTTCACGCACGGCGTCCCCGGCGGCGCGGGGCTACGCAAGGCAATCTACGAGTCAAAGAGCGCACCAGAAATTCTGGGGCGCGTGGAAGAGTTCTTCGAGTCGCGGCTATCCCTGCAAGCTGCCACAGTGGATACGCAATAATCGTCTACAGCTTCGACACGGTACTATCGTTCACGTTGACGACCCAGATATAGGTTCCGTCAAACGTCGCCTCTTCCGGACCAACGCCGGTCGCGTAAGTGCCCAGAACAGCGCCGTTGCTGGAAGCAAGCTTGGTTACGGTGCTGCTGGCAAAATTCACCACCCAGATATTGGCGCCATCAAAGGTTACGCCATACGGAGTAGTACCTACTGCGTATTTGCCCTGCACTGAGCCATTGTTGGCGTTGAGCTTGTAGACATTGTTCGTGAGAGAACAGGGTACCCAAATACTCGCGCCGTCGAAAACCAGCGCGCGCGGATTTCCTCCAACGGTGAAGGTGCCTAGAGTCGCACCGGTGCTGCCCAGAAGCTTGGTGACTGTGTTACTAGAAGTATTTGAGACCCAAATGTTGGTTCCGTCAAAAGCTATGTGAGTTGGGCCTGCTCCCACAAGGTAGTTTCCGAGGACGGTACCGTCGCTCGCTCGAAACTTGGTAACGTAGTTAACGCCGCTGTTCGCGACCCATATATTGGCACCATCAAATGCCACGCCGCTCGGGCTCGAACCCGTGTTGAACGTGCCGAGCGTCGTGCCGTCACTGCCTCGTAGCTTGGTTACGGTGTTGTCGTTGGCGTTCGCCACCCACATATTTGCACCGTCATAGGCGATCCCGTCGGGATAATTGCCTACGGCAAAAGATCCGAGCACAGCCCCATCATTTGCTCGTAGCTTCATAACACTGTTCGTGGTTTCGCTGGGCACCCATAAATTGGCTCCATCATAAGCGATGCCCATGGCGAAACCGCCGACGCTGAACGTCGTAGTTTGATTCGCGCCGTACCAGTGAAGCGCAGCGATTTGCTGAGCATTCTTGGAAGAGTTGGTTACTCCTCCCTGTGCAAATGAATGAACGGCAATGAGCATACATGCGAGCGTAGCTGGCAGAGCGGAACGAAGGCCTTTCGACATGATAGTACCCTTTCCTTGGGTAGGACGGCTCGACTGTGGAAACGGTTTTAGGACAAAATTGATCGTGGACTTCTTTGCAACAGGTTGTGAGTTTGAAGCAGTCTTCGGCGTCGGTAAAGTTACGGACGTTCATCTGTCGGGTGCGCGATTAACCTATACTTCCCGCGCCACCATCTTCCCCGTCACATCCCTTTCCACGTATGCCCACGGCGTTTGGGGATCGTGGGTGAAGACTGTCAGCCATTTTTCCGGGATCGACTGCGCGTAGTATTGCTTTTTGCTCTCGATCGTCTGAAGCGGATAGAGATCGAAGCTCATGCCCCAGGTGAGGTCGATATGCACGGTCGTGGGTATGAGGTCCGAGATGTAGCAGCAGGTCGTGGCCTCAGGGACTAAAGCCCGTCCATCATGCCCTGACGGCCCGGCTGAAGCCGTGCCCTTCCCGTCCGTGCGCCTCCCCACATTCCCGCGGATTATCACCGCCTGCATGTGGGCCGTGTGGCCGGGAAACGTTTGGACCGAAATGCCAGGGATAATTTCCTCGCCGCCTTGCAGCAAGGTCATCTGCCCGCTTTTGACCAGCGGGTCATAGTTCTCCGGGATGAAGCTGATGGCGTCGCGTTCGCTGGGATGGCGCGCATATTGCCATTCGCCCTCGGGGGCGTAGTATTTGGCGCGGGGAAATGTCGGCACAATTTTGCCGTTCTTGTCCCGGATCGTGTTCCATCCGCAATGATCGAAATGCAGATGGGAGTTGATGACGATGTCGATGTCTTCAGGCGCGATGCCGCCAGCTGCAAGGTTATTGAGCAGTCTCGCCGGCTGCCCGAAAAACTTGACCATGCGATCGGAGAGTTTGTTGCCCATGCCGGTCTCGACCAGCACGGTCTGTTTGCCGGTGCGAATCAGCAGCGAGTTGAGTCCGGCGGTGACGTAATTCTTGTCGTCCGACTCGACCTTCTTCGACCACATCACCTTGGGGACGACGCCAAAAAACGCGCCGCCATCCAAGGGATAGTTTCCATCAGAGAAAGTGCTGAGTTCAAAGTCTCCGAGAGTGAGCCGGTGCATAACGTTAGTGTGCCACATTGCAACGCAGTCTTTTCACCACGTAGGACACGGAGGACCACGGGGTAGTACTCTGGGACACGTTTGTGATCGTGTTTCAAGTTAGCTTTGGTTCTTTAGTATGCAGCGGCCGGCAATTGTGACTGCCATTTCGGCGCTCTTCTTTATCGCCGGGACGTACTTGTGGACGATCGGTGTCGTAAAGCTGGTCGCGCCCAACGCGATCTCGTTGATGATCGGATCTCAGCTGATGTACGGACTCGAGCTAGCGGGACCTTATATGGCGCTGCTCATGGGAACGGGTTGGGCGGTCATCGGGTGGGGGATGTTTCGGCTGCACAATTGGGCGCGGCTGGTGGCAATGGCTGTGATCACGGTCGGAATTGCGTGGCTCGTGCCGAAGATTTCGGCAGTGGAACCAGGGCTGCCCTTGCTGTGGTACGGACTGCAGATTGCGCTGCGGGCTGCGGCTGCGTTCTATCTTGCTCAATCAGCCGCCGTGGTTGAAAGCTTCAAATCCAAGTGAAGCCAGCGGATCGGATGCCGTCTTCGATGGCATCCTTGTAACGGAACTTGCAGGAACGGCAACGAATTAACGCGTTGCGAGCCCGTAAATCGTCTCCGACCACGTGCTAGAATCAAGACAGACTCAATGCTTCCCGACATAGAGAATCTGCTGAAACTGCAAGACACAGACAAGGAAATCCACCGTCTGCAGGACGAAGTCGCCGAATTTCCCAAGCGCGTCGCCGTGATCGAGCAGAGGCTGGCAGGAACCAAGGCGCAACTGGAAAAGGCTCAGGCCGCGGTTAAGACGGACGAAGCTTCGCGCCGGAAGTACGAAACCGCGATCTCCGACCTGCGCGGCAAAATTTCCAAATATCGCGATCAGTCTCTTGACGTCAAGACCAACGATCAATACAAGGCCCTCCTGCACGAGATCCAGTTTGCCGAAAAGGAAATTGCCGCCAACGAAGATAAAATTCTCGAGCTGATGGTCAACGCCGACGCGCGCGACAAAGAAGTGAAAGCCGCGCAAATCGAGCTCAAGGCCGAAACCGCCGAAATCGAAAAAGAAAAAGAAGAGGCCCGGCAGCGTACTGCCGAAGACGAGAAGCTGCTGGCGGAATGGCGTGCCAAGCGCGATCAGATCCGCACCGGAGTGAATGACGATTTGCTTCGTCATTACGAGCGAGTGTCAAAGTTTCGGGGCAGCGGCATCGCCGAAGTTCGCGATCAGAAGTGTATGGCCTGCCGCGTCATGCTGCGACCACAGACCTACAACGAAGTTCGTTCCGGCCAGCAGACCATTGTTTGCGACTCTTGCCAGCGCATTCTTTATTTCAATCCCGCCGACGAACTGGCCGATCAGAAGCCCTCGACCACCCGCCCCAAACGCCACCATCCTAAAATCGATGCTTCGCAGGCGTGGTATTACCGCTCGGAATTCGGCGGCATTGGCGAAGTGTTTCTATGCCTGACCAACTCCCACGGGCAGGCCAGCAGGCGCGTCTATGACGTGCATACCGGGCGCCTGATCGGGGACATCCTGCTCCGCGAGGGGGATTATCGCCAGGCTTTCCCCGAAGATATAACCGACGCCATGCGCCTGAACGGCGGCTGGACGGAAAACGAGCTCGACGCTTTCGGAACCGAGCTTCCCATGGTCGCGCTCGACTCGCTGCGCTTCGACCTTGACCTGGCCCGTCACGAGGCTAGTAGTGGCTCGCATTCCAAACATCAAATCCCCGCGCCCACCGAACAAGCCGCCAGCTAAATAGGTTTTATGTCGGGGACAGCCGTCCTCTGCTGTCCAGTCGAGCGCAGCCAGACCATAGTCGCCAGCTCATCGGAACCCAGCATTTAAGATGGTTTTATGCCGAAAGGGCCGATCTCCTCAAGTCTTCCGACAGTAAAAGTTTCCCCGCGAGGGACCTCTCGCCTGAAAGAGGGCCACTTCTGGGTCTATCGCTCCGACATCGTTTCGGCCGACTCCGTTCTTCCCGGCTCGCTGGTCTACCTTGCCGATCATCGCGGCAAATTTCTCGGCACGGCTCTCTACTCCAGTTCGTCGCAGATCGCTATTCGCATGATTTCTTCCGAGCGCGTCGCAGATTTTCTCCCTCTTCTTCGGCAGCGCATCGGCGACGCCATCGCCTATCGCGATCTGTTTGTCCGCGACACCGAAGCCTATCGTATGGTCTTCAGCGAAGCCGATTTCTTGCCGGGCCTGATCGTCGACCGTTATGGCGACATTCTCTCCCTGCAGATTCTCACGCAGGCCATGGATGCCGATCCCGTCCGGCAGGCGATCCTTACGGAATTGACAGACCGTCTGCACCCAGCTTCGATCGTCGAACGCGTCGATCAACGAGTTCGCGAACTCGAGAGTCTTCCCCCACGCGCCTCCGGTCTGCTGCAAGGCGTCAAGTCCTCCACGATTTTCAGCATGAACTCGGTTCGGTTTCATTATGACGCGCTGGAGGGCCAGAAGACTGGAGCCTTTCTCGACCAGCGCGAGAACTATGCCGCGGCCGCGCAATACGCCAAGGGAGGTGCGCTCGACGTCTTTTGCTACCAGGGCGGCTTCGCGCTCCATCTCGCCCCGCGTTGCTCTCAGGTAACCGGCGTGGACAGTTCGCGGGCCGCGCTCGAAATCGCCGAGCAAAACGCGGCGCTGAATCATTGCGAGATTGAATGGATCGAGGGCAACGCCTTCGACCTGCTCAAGGACTATTCCTCGGCCGATCGCCGGTATGACACCATTGTTCTGGACCCGCCCGCCTTCGCCAAGGGCAAGAAGGATTTGGATGCCGCCCTGCGCGGGTATAAGGAACTCAATCTTCGGGCTCTGAAAATGCTCCGGCCGGGTGGAATTCTAGTCACCTGCTCCTGCTCGTATCACGTGAGCCAGTCCAATTTCCTCGAGATGCTCGCCGATGCCGCGCTTGACGCCCACCGCACTCTCCGCCTGATCGAAGTCCGGGGACAGGCAAAGGACCACCCGATGCTGTTGAATATACGGGAAACGGCCTATTTGAAGTCCGTGGTGGCCATGGTAAGTCGATGAAAATAGGGCCCAATTTGTTGTTGACAATAACGCACTCAACTTTTATGCTTCTTTTGCGCTAATGAAGCGTCAAATGAAGTGACCGTCGCTACGAACCTTATTCGCAAGCCGGTCTTGAGACAAATCTGAAATTACCAATCTCTGAAGGAGGATTTTAGCTATGACCGTATTGACCCGCTGGGAGCCATTCCGTGAGTTTTCCACCCTGCAGGACCGCATGAACCGCCTGTTCCGCGAATCGTATGCCGGAGAGGGCCGGGATGAGTCCTTAACTACATCGAGCTTTGCTCCTGCCGTTGACGTTTACGAAGACGAGCACAAAGTCACCTTGAAGATCGAAGTGCCGGGAATCGAAGAGAAAGATATCGACATCCGCGTGGAGAACAACACGCTGACCGTGCACGGCGAGCGCAAAATCGAGAAAGAAGAGAAAGAAGAGAACTACCGCCGCGTGGAGCGCCAGTATGGCAGCTTCACCCGCACCTTCACCCTACCCAGCACCGTGGACACCGAGAACGTTTCGGCGAACTACGATAAAGGCGTGTTGAAGATCAATCTGCCCAAAAAGGCGGAAGCCAAGCCCAAGCAGATCAAAGTGAACGTCAGCTCCGAGAAGTCGATTGAAGCCAAGGGCACGGAGAGCAAGGCCCCCAGCAAAGCCGCGTAAGGAAGCTGGTGTGGGACCGGGTTTTTACCCGGTCATCGAGCGCAGCTCGAACGCTCTTGGCGGGAGGCGGAAGAAACGTCCGCCTCCCGTTTGTTTTTGCAAATTGATAGTCATCCTAAGCAAGCTAAACGCAGTCTCTCGCCTCCAGACGTGCAGAGATTCCTGGCTTCGCTCAGAATGACAAAAGAAAGTAGAGAGAACCACCATGGCGATCCGTTGGGATAAATTTACCGTCAAAGCGCAGGAAGCCGTCCAGCGCGCGAACGAGCTCGCCTCCGAGCACGGCAATCCCGAACTGCAGCCGCTGCATCTCCTCGAGGCATTGCTCGAAGACAAGGAAGGCATTGTTCCGCCGGTACTGGAAAAGATCGGCATCGGACTGCAAGCCGTGCTTAGCGACGTTTATCGTGAATTGGAAAAACTTCCCAAGGTTTCGGGGAGCGCCGCGCAGGCCACGCTTTCGAATGAAGTTAATAAGTTGCTCGACCAGGCGTTCAAAGAAGCCTCCAACTTCAAGGACGAGTATGTTTCCACCGAACATCTGCTGCTGGCCATTACGCACCTGAAGCGGGATGTCGCGCAGCAGATACTGGCCCGCCACGGAGCAACTTACGACGCGATTTTGAAAGCACTGACTGTGGTTCGCGGATCGCAGAAAGTTACCGATCAGAATCCCGAAGCCAAGTATCAGGCGCTGGAGCGTTACGCCCGCGACCTCACCGAACAGGCGCGGCGCGGCAAGCTCGATCCCGTGATTGGGCGCGACGAAGAAATCCGGCGCGTGGTTCAGGTCCTTTCTCGTCGCACCAAGAATAATCCTGTGCTGATTGGCGAACCTGGCGTCGGTAAAACCGCTATCGTGGAAGGTCTGGCCCAGAGAATCATCTCCGGCGACGTGCCGGAGGTTCTGAAGAACAAGCGTGTGGTTGCGCTCGACCTCGGAGCGATGCTGGCCGGCGCGAAGTATCGCGGGGAGTTCGAAGACCGCTTGAAAGCAGTGCTCAAAGAGATCGAAGACTCGCAGGGGCAGATCATTCTCTTCATCGACGAATTGCACACGCTGGTCGGCGCTGGAGCAGCCGAAGGCGCCATTGACGCTTCGAATATGCTGAAGCCTGCGCTGGCTCGTGGTGAACTGCGTGCTATCGGCGCGACGACGCTGAACGAATATCGCAAGTACATCGAGAAAGATGCAGCGCTGGAGCGCCGCTTCCAGATCGTCTTTGTCGGCGAGCCGAACGTTGAAGACACGATTTCGATTCTCCGCGGCCTTAAGGAAAAATACGAGGTGCATCATGGCGTGCGCATCAAAGACTCGGCCATCGTTGCCGCAGCCACGCTTTCGCACCGTTACATTACTGACCGTTTCTTGCCAGACAAGGCCATCGACCTGATCGACGAAGCGGCGGCCTCACTTCGCATTCAGATTGATTCCTTGCCCACCGACATCGATCAGCTGGAACGCAAAGCCATGCAGCTGGAAATCGAAAAGCAGGCGCTCAAGAAGGAAGATGATGCGAACTCTCGCGAGCGTCTTGCGGTCATCGAAAAAGAATTGGCGGAAATCCGCGAGAAATCTAACACGCTGAAGGCAAACTGGAAGAAAGAAAAGGATCTCATCGCACGGGTTCGTGCTTTGAAAGAACAGATAGAAAAGCTGAAGGTTGAAGAGCAAACGGAAGAGCGCAAGGGCAACCTGCAGCGCGTCGCCGAAATCCGTTACAGCTTGATTCGCCAGGCCGAAGACGAGCTGGCCAAGCTGAGCAAGCAGATGGAGAGTCAGGGCGGCAAGCGCATGCTCAAGGAAGAAGTCGACGAGGAGGACGTGGCTCGAATCGTCTCCAAGTGGACCGGAATCCCGGTTTCGAAGATGCTCGAAGGCGAAGTGAAGAAGCTGGTCACGATGGAAGATCGTCTGCGCCAGCGCGTTGTCGGTCAGGATCCTGCTCTGGAGCGCGTCGCCAATGCCATTCGCCGTTCCCGCGCCGGACTCAGCGATCCCAAACGACCTATCGGTTCGTTCATTTTTCTGGGACCAACCGGTGTCGGCAAAACCGAACTGGCGCGCGCGCTTGCTGAATTTCTGTTCGACGATGAACATGCGCTGTTGCGCATTGACATGTCGGAGTACATGGAGAAGCACTCGGTTGCTCGCCTGATTGGCGCGCCTCCGGGCTATGTTGGTTACGATGAAGGCGGGCAGCTTACGGAGCAGGTTCGCCGGCGTCCTTATGCAGTCGTGCTCTTCGACGAAATCGAGAAAGCGCATCCCGACGTCTTCAACGTTCTCCTGCAAATAATGGACGACGGCCGACTCACCGACGGCAAAGGCCGCGTGGTCGATTTCAAGAACACGATCATCATCATGACCTCGAACATCGGGTCCAGTTATTTGCAGGCTGAGAACGTGCGCACGCCGGAAGAATTTGAGAAGGCCAGCGAGCAGGTGCAGAACTTGTTGCACACGCATTTCAAGCCGGAGTTTCTGAACCGCGTAGACGACATCATCGTTTTCCGGCCGCTGGGTAAAGAGCAGTTGGTGCGGATCATCGAGCTGCGGCTGGAGGACGTTCGCCGATTGCTGGCCGATCGCAAGATCTCGCTGGAACTGACGGATGCTGCCAAGGATCTTCTATTCGCGCAGGGTTACGACCCCAACTTTGGTGCGCGTCCGTTGAAGCGAGCAATCCAGAAGCTGATACAGGATCCGCTGGCGCTGAAGATTCTTGACGGCGAGGTTCTCCACGGCGATCACGTAATCGTCGATGCCGACAAGAAAGCTGGCAAGATGCGGTTCGAGGTCAGCAGGCGGGTGGGCGAAAAGGAACCTGCCAAAGCAAAGCGATGAGGCGCGAGAGCGGAGTCGCTGCATGGCTCCGTTAGGCCGTCGAGCTTCGCTCGAGCTGTCCGGGGCTGAGACCCTGACCCACACAATACAAATCCTGACGGTAGCGACGGGCTTGACCGGTGTACACTCATTGATTCGCGTGTGCGCTGTTACTTCATGCCTGTGAGGATCGATTCGTGAGACGACGGATTTCTTTCACTTCCTGCTGTGCCCTGCTCGCATTTATTTTTATGTTGTGCGTGACTGCCTCCGCGCCTGCGGGGGCTCAGACGGCGCCGACTAAGCCTCTTACTATTGAAACCATGTATCAGCCGGGAGGGTTGACGGGACGCGCGCCCGAGACCATGGAGTGGAGTCCCGACGGAACCAGGCTCACGTTTGTGCAGCGTGACGAAAAGGGAGAGAACGGTGAGTTGTGGAACGTAGACACGACCACGGGCGATAAAACGCTGCTGGTAAGCGCGGCAAAGCTCGCGTCGCTGGACCCCGACGTGAATAAAGTGAAGAACGAACGGGAAAAGGAACGGCGGACGCGCTATCACGTGGCGGCGTATTTGTGGGCGCCGGATTCGAAACACTTGATTTTTGATTCACAGGGGCAGCTCTGGCTTTATGACCTGAGGTCGGAGACAGCGGTGCAGTTTACTTCCGCTTCCGAGCCCAGCGGGGATCCCAAGTTTTCGCCTGACGGCGGCCATGTGGCGTATGTGCGCAAGCACAATTTGTATGTTCGTCCGGTCGACGGCAAGGATGAAAAGCAGTTGACGAAGGACACCGGCGAGAATTTGTTCAATGGCGATATCGACTGGGTGTATGCGGAAGAACTCGCGGTGAGGAGCAATTATTTCTGGTCGCCCGACAGCAAGGACATTGTGTTCCTGCACATGGATGAAACCAAAGTGCCGACCTATCCCATTACAGACTGGCTGCCGACGCATCCCAACGTGGAGAACGAAAAGTATCCCAAGGTGGGTGATCCGAATCCGGTGGTGAGACTGGGCGTGGCGGACGCCGACAAGGGCAAGGTACGCTGGATTTCGCTGACGAGTGATACAGAATCATACATTCCGCGATTTGGGTGGGTGCGCGATGGCGTGATTTGGGCGGAGGTGCTGAACCGCACCGAAGACAAGATGGACCTCTATTTTGTGGACGCGAAAACAGGGAAGTCGAAAATCGTGTTGACCGAAACTACCCCGGGCGCGTGGATTGATTTCGAGCACGTCGAAGTTCGTTTTTTGAAATCCAACGGACAGTTTCTGTGGCCGAGCTGGCGCGACGGCAACATGCATCTTTATCTGTACAGTTTTGACAAGCAGAATCCGATGGCGGCGGAGGCCAAGCTGGAGCGGCAACTGACCAAGGGCGACTTCGAAGTGTTGGGCATTGAGGGCGTGGACGAAGCCGCGGGCACGGTGTTTTTCCTGGCGAATAAGGATGATCCGCGGCAGTTGCACCTTTTTTCCGTGCAACTGGACGGCTCGGGATTCAAGTCTTTGACCTCGGAAGAGGGGATGCATTTCGGAAATTTCAGCGACGATGGGAAGCACTATACCCACATGTTTTTCGGTCCGCAAACGGTGACGACGATTTCGCTCTGCGCCGTGAGCGGAACCTGCAAACCGGTATGGAAGGCGCGGGACGCTATCGCTGGATATGGGCTGCGTGCGCCGAAATATCTGGAGTTTAAGGCGGACGATGGCACGGTGCTGTACGGGCGGTTGCTGCTGCCTCCGGATGCGCCGGCTGGCGGCAAGATCCCTCTTATCGTAAACATCTACGGGGGACCGGCGGCGCAGATGGTGAGAAAGGGAGCGCCCGATCCGTTCGACGAGATTCTGTCACGAAAGGGATTTGCGATTTTTGCGGTGGACAATCGCGGAACGCCGGGACGAGATCGCAAATTCCAGACCGCGATCCGGCACGAGTTTGGGGCCGTCGAATTAAAAGATCAGCTGACCGCTCTGGATCAGCTGTTGGCGCTGTATCCGCAGCTCGACAAAGATCGCCTGGCGATTTGGGGATGGTCGAATGGCGGATCGATGACGCTGTACGCAATGACTCATTCGGATCGCTTTCGCGCGGGCGTGGCCGTGGCTCCGGTGACCAATCAGGTGAACTACGACACGATTTACACCGAGCGGTATATGGGTCTGCTGAAAGACGACAAGGCCGGGTACGAAGAGTCCGATGTGACCCGGGACGCCGACAAGCTGCATGGGGCGCTGCTGTTGGTTCACGGCACGAGCGATGACAATGTGCATTTTCAAAACAGCATTCAGATGATTGACGCCCTGATCAAGGCGGGGAAGCAGTTTCGGCTGATGACTTATCCCAACAAGACGCACAGCATCGCTGGGAAAGATGCGCGGGTGCATCTGTTCACGATGATTGTGGATCATTTTGAACGGGAATTGAAGTAGTAACGGCCAGTTTAGATCTCGAATATCTTGGTCTCGAGGAAGCCGGAACCGCTTTATCGATGCCTGCCTGAGCCCTTTCGCGGGCTTTCCTTGGAAACGCTTTCTTTGGATGAGCCGTCTTTCGAGGAGCTCCCCTTCGATGAGCTGTCCTTGGCCGCGCCTTCTTTGGACGAACTTTCTTTGGACGAGCTGTCTTTCGATGAAGTGTCTGATTTGGATTTCTCGTCCTTGTTCTCTTTCGAGGAGGAATCCCCTCCACCGGAGGCTCCCTGGGACGAAGATTTTTTGGCGTAGTCGGTGACGTACCAACCCGAGCCCTTGAACTGGACGGCGGGAGCGGAGATCATCTGCTCGACCTGGCCGCCGCAGACGGGGCATTTCTTGACCATCTTGTCAGAGAACTTCTGGATTTTTTCGAAGCGATGGCCGCACTTCTTGCATTCGTATTCGTAAAGAGGCATGAGTGTGAGACGGTTGCGAGGGACAACTCGGTTTCATATTGATTTTAGGGGGCCGCAGCGATTGCGTCAATTCTGGCTGGCGCGATAGGGGTTGTGCTGATCAGTCCTTTTCCAACAATTTCTCAGCGAATCGTTTCAGAGCAGCCGCCGGAATGGCGGTCATGACGGTGATAGACTCCGCGCATGGGTGACTTCAGCCACGGTTCGGACCAGACTCCGGCTGCCGGGAAATCTCGCTTCTCGGGACCGGCGCTTTATCTGGTGGGCACGCCGATTGGGAATCTGGAGGATATTACGCTGCGAGCGGTGCGCGTGTTGAAGGAAGTGGATGTGATTGCATGCGAGGACACGCGGCAGACTCAGAAGGTGCTCAATCATTATGCGATCGCGACGCGCACCACCAGCTATCACGAGCACAATGAGATGACGAAGGCGGCGGAGTTGGTGAAGGAGATGCAGGAGGGGGCGAGCGTCGCGCTGGTGACGGATGCGGGCATGCCAGGGATTTCCGATCCTGGGTATCGTCTGATTGCGCTGGCGATTCGGCATCGGGTGCCGGTGGTGCCCATTCCGGGGGCGTCGGCATTTCTGGCGGCGCTGGTGGCGAGCGGGCTGCCTACGGATTCGTTTCGCTTCAGCGGATTTCTTCCCGCGAAGCGCGGGGAGCGGCGGGCGGCACTGGAGGCGATCAAGAGCTCTCCACGGACGCAGGTTTTTTATGAGGCGCCGCATCGGATTGTGGCGACTCTAGAAGATGTTGTCGAGACTCTGGGCGAAGCCCGGGATGTAGTGGTCGCGCGGGAAGTCACCAAGTTGCACGAGGAGTTCCTGCGCGGGCGTGCGGGCGAAGTGCTCAAGAACTTGAAGACGCGCGAGGCGGTCAAGGGCGAGATCACATTGCTGATTGGGAAGGCGGAAGCCGAAGATACTCGCGTAGGGACGGACGCATTCGTCCGCCGTTCGGTACGTCAGCGAGTCGAGCAAATTATGGCTGAAGAGAAAGTGGATGAGAAAGTCGCGCTGAAGAAGGTGGCGAAGGAGCGGGGAGTTTCGAAGAGCGAGGCATATCGGGAATTGCAGAGGGGAAAGTGAATTGCATCGTCCTACTTACGCCACGAGTCCGCCTTACGCCTTTCATGTGTCGAACCATGCTCATCGTAGACGACAGTCACATGCCCCGAGCGCGTAATGCTCCCAACAAGTGGGGCATTGTAGGTTCTAGACAGTTCTTTCATCTGAGAGACTGCGTCCAGTAACGCTTGCGCCATTTCAGCACCATTGAAATTGCCGGAACCGAAATAGAACTCCCGTACTTTATGCCGCCGTACGGCGTCGCGTTCTATTTCGTTATAGCGATTTCTTTTGTCTTTCGTCAGAACAATCCATCCCCGCTCGGCGACAAACGGAAGCCAAACCTCATCCCCTGTTCCGCGGGCAAAGTGATCTCGGTGGCGTCTGTATTGGACGCCTTTGGCCTCCAACGCTTGGAGGATGGGCTGACAGTTGTCTAGATTTTCGTCCAAGTAGAGGACGAAATCGTCAAGCTGCAACTGCTCGGGTCTCCCAGCGGATTGCCTCTTCGATCTGCTCTTCTTCGAGGCCATATTCCTTGGCTAGGTCGGGCATCGACTCGCGGGCGTTAAAGCGAGAAGCGATCACAGCAGTGGATATACCAGTACCAGAGATAACGGGCTTGCCGAAACCAAGTCCCGGATCAATGACAATTAACTTGGGCTCTGTCGCGCTTCTCTCCCGCACGAAAGGGTAAAACTTAAACGCTCCCAAAGTCTTGTCATACTCGACGCGCTCCAAGTGGGCCTCCACGATCTCTGGAATTGCGAGCTGCCCCCCCTTGGACAAATTGATGAACTCGTCAATCTCTTTTATAAGTAGGTCAATACGATTGGTGAACAACGGCTCCTCGATCAAAGGATGCCTAAATCTGGAAGTCTTGTTCAGATGCGCAACTGCCCGGCGAATTTTGGGGAGGCGCAAATCGTAAAGACTGCGCATCGAGGCGAGCATGTGGCACTCCAAAAGGTTCATGAACGATAATGCTCGCGGTTGTTTTCGCGCAGCGGAGATTAAAGGCGCCACTCTTCCCCTACCAAATGCCCAATATTCAAGAGTTTTTATCGGAACTCGAAGATAGAGAGCTGCTTCAGAGAGTCCATAAAGAGGAAGCTCCATCCGTTCATCGATTGCGGGACATTTCATGGTTCTCTCCTTACGTTTTACTGTGTCAATTGCTACTGAACTGATATACCACATACTGCTCACTCTACAGGCTTGGGGACCAGCAAAGACAAGATTCCCCACAGCCCGAATTCCCGATCCAGGCTACTTCCCGGCTAGTTCTTTCTTCACAATTTCGCTTACCATTTTGCCATCCACGCGCACGCCCGCGGCGTCGAATCTTGCCATTGAGTTTTTCATGACTGTGCCCATGTCTTTCATCGTGGGCGCGCCCATTTCGGCGATGGCCGCTTTCACGCCTGCGACTATTTCCGCTTCGCCGGCGGCTTTCGGGAGATAAGATTCGATCAGGACGATCTCGGCGGCCTCTTTGTCGGCCATTTCCTGGCGTCCGCCTTTGGTGAACTGCTCGACGGATTCCTTGCGCTGCTTGATCAGTGTGGACAGGACGGCCTGGGATTCTTTTTCGTCGAGCGGCGCCATCTTTTCGACCTGGCGATGGTGCAAGGCGCTCTTCACCATCCGCAGGGCGGAGAGGCGCGCTTCGTCCTTCGCCTTCATGGCGCTGACAATGTCTTTCTGTATTTGTTCGGTGAGGCTCATGAGGGGATTATAGACGTTGGATGTCTGCCTCTGGACTTCGGATGTGGCGACATCCAAAGACAAAGTAAAAATTCCCACTCTAGCCGCAAAGAACGCGGCTGGGTGGGCAGCCTCATCATTTTTAATTCTTAATTCTTAGCGTTGGAGATTCTTCCATCAAACTCGCCACCAAACCGGTCTCTCGCGCATCTGATGCGGAGGAGGAACACAAACATGGGAAAGCTTGCAATTTGGGCGCAACTCGAAGCTAAGCCGGGCAAAGAGAAGGAAGTAGAAGAGTTTCTGAAATCGGCGCAGCCGTTGGCGGAGCGTGAGCAGGGGACCATCAGTTGGTACGCCATCAAGTTGGGGCCGGGGAAGTATGGCATCTTCGATACGTTCGCGGACGAAAACGGACGCAACGCGCATCTTAACGGAGAAATCGCGAAGGCGCTTTTCGCGAAGGCGAAGGAGTTGTTCGCCAAAGCGCCTGACATTGCCAAGCCCGAAATTCTCGCCTCAAAATCTGCCCGGTCCTAAATTCAAATTATTTAC
>Ga0073928_10001160_pt1 | contig 52508 bp, 42 predicted proteins | sample PaiPotPPA55metaG_FD_76969 | JGI IMG/M metagenome (GOLD analysis project Ga0073928, IMG submission 76969) | Iron sulfur acid spring bacterial and archeal communities from Banff, Canada, to study Microbial Dark Matter (Phase II) - Paint Pots PPA... ... | reverse complement strand
CCCACGCCGGGGGCCGCGCCCAGGTAGACCCGTAGCTTCCCGCGTTGACTCACGGTCTGATTTTCGCATCCTTTCGGAGGTCGGGTCCGGGCTCACCGGGAGGGTCTCGGTTGAGTCCACCACCCGCCATGGAACCGCACGCCGACCGAGGACGCGCTACTTACATACGCTTCTCTAACGGGCGTTAGAAGTATCTCCACACCTGACTGACGGTCGCGATGCCGTGCCGAGACGCAGACTGCCCCCGCACACCGGACGGTCGGTGTGCGGGGGCGGCGGTTCGGGTGCGGGCGGGTCTGGTTCAGTCCTGCGGCGCGGCCTCAGGCGGGGACCAGGGTCCTACGCGCTTCGGCCAGCGAGGTGAGCATGCGGCCGGGCGCGCCGGCCTGCGCCAGTCGCCGGCGGACGGAGTCCACCCGGTCGAGGCCGGTCGCGTACCAGTGCCGGCCGAGCTGGTCCACCGCGGCCTCGAGCAGCCGGGTCGACTCCTCGTACTCGCCCTGCTTGGCCCGGGCCCCGGCCAGGTCGGCCAGGGTGATCGAACGCTGCTTGCCCGCGCCCGGGGTCAGACCGCGCAGGTTGTGCTCGAGGGTCTCCGCGGCCCGGCTCGGCTTGCCCGCGGCGAGCTGGCAGAACCCGGAGAAGCCGGTGAGCCGGGAGGCGTCGTAGAAGTCCAGCCAGTCCGGGCGGGCCGGACCGCCGCGGCCCAGCTCCGCCTCGGCCCTGGCGATCGCCTCGGTGGCCGCCCGTCCGTCGCCCAGCCGCGCCTCGACCTCGGACTGCACGGCGTACAGCCAGGAGCGCTGCTCCGGACTCGCGCCGCGCAGGCCCACCTCGATGGCCTGCCGGATCAGGGACCTGGCCTGGCCCGCCACGCCGGCGAAGGCCGGCGGGAAGGCGGCGTGCGCGAGCACCGCGCTCAGCAGCGCCGGATCCCCGGCCTCCGTCGCCGCCTGCCGCGCGGTGTCGAAGAAGAACCCGGCGCAGTCGGGGCGCTGTATGTCGAAGAAGGCGAGCCGGGCGGCCAGCAGCGCGGTCTCGGCAACCGGAGCGGCGAGCCGGGCGCGCAGCATGCCGGATCCGGTGGCGCCGAGCAGTTCGGTGCCGAGTTCGGCGTGGGCGCGCACGGGCTCGATCATGGTCTCGGCGGGCACCGTCCAATAAAGGGATCTGTGCTGGGCGGTGATGGCGGCGTAGCCCGCCACCGCCTGCGGGTCGAGGGCTGCGCGCCGGACGACCGCGGCCGTCACGGCCGGATACCTGGCGGTGCCGGCCGCCAGGGCGGTGCGCAGTCGGGGCCCCGACCTCGCCGCCGCAGCCGACTCCGGCCACCCACTCGCGGCAGAGCCGAGGACCACCGCCCCGGCGACGAATTGGCGTCTTTTCACTGGATCTGTTCTCTCTCGGTCGTCGTGGAACGACCGGGCGGCACTCGCTCCCCCTGGAGCCGCTGGCCCTGCCTCCTCGCCCAATTCGCGCCGTGGGGCGCCCGGCCACGGGGCCGGGAAGCCCATGCGCTCGATCGGCAGGCCGAAGAGCGATTCGAGGACCTCTTGGTACGCCGGCAGCGGCAGCGGCGGGTCGGCACCCTCCCAGCGGCGCACCTGGCGCACCGAGAGCGACAGGGCCCGTCCGACCTGGCGAGAGCGCTCCTCGAAGGCGAGCGCGAGGTCGGCCTGGGTCCAGTAACGGCGACGACGCAATTCGCGCAGCGTGGTCACCGCGTCGGCCTGCCCGTCCGGGGAGTGCCGCCGTTCCTCCGGCTGCTGTGCTGTCATATGAACGAAGCTAGCGGCTCGCGCGCATATGCATGCTGCAATTGCACGAATCCATCCCCGCGAGGGATCGCACTCTGTCCGCATGCGCCCTCCGTGTGCGCCCCTGCGCCCCCTGTGACGATCGCGCATGCGCCCGCTGTGCCGACTCTGGGTCGACCCGTACGGGGGCGCGGTCGGCGCGGCGCTCGGCCGGATCGCCGGAAAACAGGGGCGGAATCGGGAACGGTTCGTGCGCCGCAGTCGTCGTATTCAGTAGGCCGAGACCGGATCGAGATTTTCAGCCGTCGGGGCGGGAACACCCGTTCGGTGCCATCCGTTTGACGCCTTGAAAGACGAGTCGAGTGGAGGGGAAGACGAGTGACTCGAATGAACGTGGCCGACGCCTCGGTGGTGGCCGGCGGCGCGAACCCGGACGGCAGGATCGCCCTGCTGCCGCAGCGCCGCTCGGCGCGCAACGCGGCACGCATCCCGGCGATCGCCGATCTGCGTCTCGGCTGGCAGGAGCAGGCGCGTTGCCAGGGGGCGGACGCACGGCTGTTCTTCGGTCCGGAGAAGGAGCGCACGCGGGACCGCGAGGCCCGCGAGGGCGAGGCCAAGCTGATCTGCGCGTCCTGCCCGGTGCTGCGCGAATGCCGCGCACACGCCCTCGGCACCCCGGAACTTTTCGGGGTGTGGGGCGGTCTGAGCGAGGCGGACCGGGAGATGGCCGCCGGCGCGTCCTTCGGCCGCCGCATCCCGCGACCGAGAGCCGTGTCCATGCACGGATGAACTGGAGTGCGCTGCTGACGGCGGCGCACTGAACGCACCGATGCGCGGGCCGCCGGAGTGCTGCCGCCGTGCTTCGCGTTATCGGCGTGCCCGTGGTTCGTGCGTCAGGGCTCGACTGTGCCTGAGGGGGTGTGCGAGTTCGCGTTCCGGCATTCGAACGGCGACGGTTTGGACCGAACAGTTCGAATGCCGGCAATTCACAGGGGCTGGTTCCCCGGCGGGAGGCCGTCGACGAGCACTGCCGCGTCCGGCGCCGGGCGCGGTCAGCCGGCTCGTCTTCGTCGCCCTCCGCTTTCGCCGTGGGCTCAGGCCGTCGTGTCCCACCACACCGTGGTGTCCGGCGCGAGTTCGAAGCGGTCGCCGTCGGCCTTCGGCAGTCGGCCGTCGGACGCCAGAATCGGCGCGCCCTGGCGCGGCAGGATGGCGACCCGATCCCCGGTGTTCACCGTGCAGACGAAGCCGGGCGCCCGGTTGAACACCAACACTCCGTCATCCGCCTGACGCCAGGACAGTTCGCCGTCGCCGAGGGCGGGCAGCGAGTGGCGCAGCCGGAGCGCGCGGCGGTAGAGCGTCAGCGTCGACTCCGGGTCGTCCCATTGGTCCTGCACTGTGCGCCCACGCCAGCCCGAGGGTGCGGGCAGCCAGCCCTCGACGGTGTTCAGCGGGGAGAAGTTGTACGGCGGCTCGGCGCCGCTCCAGGGCAGCGGGACACGGCAGCCGTCGCGGCCCGAGGAGCCGTCCTCGCTACGCAGCCGCTGCGGGTCCTGCAGCACCTCTTCGGGCAGGTCGAGCACCTCTTCCAGGCCGAGCTCCTCCCCCTGGTAGAGGTACGCCGAGCCGGGCAACGCCAGCATGAGCAGCGCGGCAGCCCGCGCCCGGCGCAGGCCGCGCTCGCCGCCGCCGTAGCGGGTGACGTGCCGCCTGATGTCGTGGTTCGAGAGCACCCAGGTGGTCGGCGCGCCGACCAGCGCCGCGGTACGCAGCGAGTCCTCGATCACCTCGCGCAGCGCCTTGCTCTCCCACGGGGTGCCGAGGAAGTGGAAGTTGAACGCCTGGTGCAGCTCGTCCGGCCGCACGTACGCGGCGAGCCGCTCGAGCGAGGGGGCCCACGCCTCCGCCACGGCGATCCGCTCGCCCGGGTAGGAGTCGAGGATCCTGCGCCAGGAGCGGTGGATCTCGTGCACCTCGTCCTGGTCGAAGTACGGCAGCACGGCGCTGCCGAGCATCTTGATCTGGTTGCTGTAGCCGACGTCGGGCAGGTCGGGGTGCTTGATCATGCCGTGCGCCACGTCGATGCGGAAGCCGTCCACGCCGCGGTCGAGCCAGAACCGGAGGATCTCCTCGTGCTCGGCGCGCACCTCGGGGTGGCGCCAGTTGAGGTCGGGCTGGGCCGGGTCGAACAGGTGCAGGTACCACTCGCCGGGCCGCCCGTCCCGCTCGATCACCCGGGTCCAGGCGGGTCCGCCGAAGACGGACTCCCAGTCGTTCGGCGGCAGCTCGCCGTGCACGCCGGAGCCCGGCCGGAAGATGTAGCGCTCGCGCGCCGCGGAGCCCGGGGCGGCGTCGAGGGCCTCGCGGAACCAGCGGTGCCGGGCCGAGGTGTGGTTCGGCACCACGTCGAAGATGACCCGGAGGCCGAGCGCGTGCGCCTCGCTGATCAGCGCCTCGGCGTCGCCGAGGGTGCCGAACTGCGGGTCCACCTCGCGGTGCTCGGTCACGTCGTAGCCGCCGTCGGCCATCGGCGAGGCGTAGAACGGGGTGACCCACACCGCGTCCACCCCGAGGGAGCGCAGGTAGGGCAGCCGGGTGCGGATGCCGAGCAGGTCGCCCACCCCGTCGCCGTTGCCGTCCGCGAAGGACCGGATGTAGACCTGGTAGATCACGGCCTCGCGCCACCACGGCGCGGCATCGCGGTGGAAGGCGGGGGCGGGCACCGACACGGTGGACGGCTCGGTGGTCGCCGTGCGTGCGTCACCGGTCATAGTCATGTGAGTCCTCATTCACTTGCTCGTCATGCTTCCGGGCGGGCGGACGCGCACCGGCGCGTGTGCGGGGTCGGCTCTTCGCCGCGCCCGCGCTCGATCCGCCCACCAGATGCCGCTGGACCAGGGAGAACACCGCGGCGGCGGACAGGGGTGTCGGCACGGCACCCGCCGCCGGGGGTCCCCATCCGTCGACGTACTCGGTCGTGGACGTCTGCATCCCCACTAGAAGAGTGTACTTGTCTGGACTTTATGGGAACTAAGCGGCATAGGTCACTTCGCCCCCATCTGTGAGAAATATGCAAACCGCCGTAACATCCACGCCCGGACTGCCGTGCAGCTCACCCGGCGGTAGGCCGAGGTGGCGAACCGTCCGTACGGAGCCCATCCGGCAGCGGCAGCGGGGGCGGCGGCGAGAGAACTGTCACATTATGGGCCGAGGCCGCGCGCGAACGTCCGGAGCGGCTCCGGGACCAGCCCGTCGGCCGAATGGAAGCAGAGCTCGAACATCTGCTTCACAAGATCGTCATACACGGCTGACACAGTATCAGAATCACTAATAAGATAAGTGGACCAGACGAGTAGACCACTGTCCCCGGCATGCCCCGCCGTCACGCCCGATACCCGGCAGAACGGCGCCCCGGCGCGAGCCCAACGGTACGAGCACCTGCGAGAGCGCTGATCGTCCGCCTTCTGCTGCCGCCGCTCCGAAACATCCGCACCGGTGTGGTACCAAGCATCCGGTTGAAGGCAGAGCTGTGCAACACTGCGAACGTGGCCACGCACCAGCAGCAGACCCGTGGTCAGGCGGCTCCCTCGCCTGCCGCAGTCCCGCCCCGCAAGCCGGGGTCAGCCGCGCCGCCCCCGCCGCCCAACCCCGCGGCCGGACCGCTCGGCTGGTTGCGCGTGCGCAGCACCCGGCGGCGGCTGAGTCGGCTGCCCGCGCTCACCGCCCGCGATCCCGAGCCCTTCGGCCTCGGCGGACTGCACTGGCTGCCCGCCGTCTCCGGCTCGCTCGAGCCGGCCCTGGTTCTGCACGCCGGCCACGGCGGACCTCCCGATCTGCTCGCGGTGGCCGAGATCGCGACGAGCGTGCTGCGCGGCGCGGAGACCCGCGACCTGGCGGCGCGGCTCGGCGAGTGCCTCAAGTCGGCGCCGGCCGCCGGCACGGTGCGCCGGATCCAACTGCTCTACCTGGTGCCCGGGCCCGCCGGGCGCACCCGGGCGTACGCGGTGCTGGCGTTGAACTACCACCCGGCGCTGCTGGGTCGCGCGGCCAAACTCTGCCAGGGGGAACGCGGCCTCGCCCAGGTCGCGACCAGGGCGGCGCAGAACGTCTTCAGCCAGCTGAGCCGGGACGACGTGACCGGCGGTCGGCTCGGCCCGTTGGTGCCGCTCGATCGGGCGGCGGTGACCGGGCTGCTCGGCTCGCTGCTGCTGCCGGGACGCGGTCCGCTGCCCGGACCCCGGCACGCCGACACGGCCTGGCAACCCGCCGAGGTGGACGCGCGGGCGCCGCGCGGCTGCGCGCTGACCGGGAACGCCGGCCCGCGCACGGCCACCTGGTGGCACGCGACCGGCTGGGTCAAGCAGTGGCCGCGCACCCTCGGCGGCGCGATCGACCTGGCGGCTCCGGCGGCCTTCCTGCCCTCGGGCGTCACCGGCGCGGCCTCGATCGTGCTCGGCCCGGCGGGGCGCGACGGAGAGACCGCGGCGGCCGGATTCGTGACGGTCTCGGCCAGGGACACGAACGAGCTCGAACTGGCCCGGGTCGGCGCGCACGCGGCGGCCGAGAGCGGCGGCGCGGTGCTCGAGTTCTGCGACCGCAGGCACCATCTGGCCATCACCCGGACGCTGCCGTTGGCGCAGGGGCTAAGGCCGGCTGCCTGACGGTTCGGCAGGTCGAGGACTGGGCGCGGTATCCGTCGCGGGGACCGCGGAACGCGCACCGGGCATTGCGTGCCGCGCAACGCCGGCGGCGGACGTCTGAAGCGCGATCCCGCCCCGTGCCGGCGACGCTGCGGCACGGGACGCCACGCTGGGTAGCCGACCTCGGCAGCAGAATGCGCATATGACGCCCCGTACTTCGCCGTATCCCCTTGCGCACCCCATTTTCTCGACACTCTGTCGGCTCCCTGCCGTCCCGCGCGCCCTGCCCGCCACCGCCGCGCCACGTCCCGGAACCGGCCGCCTCTCCCGCGAATCCTCACCGTATGTCATGCCCCGGCCACGCTCGGCAGCTTCATGATCTTCCCTGCACTCGACTCGCCTTCGCCCAAGATCTTGAAAAGTTCTGGGAAAACGGCGCGGACCCCGGTTTGCCCGTGCCATCGTCGTGGCCTGCCACGGATAACGAAATGACCACGAAGGGGTGCCATGGGCTCGATGGGGATGATCAGCGAGACCGGGTTCGGCTGGCTGACCCCGGTGCTGTCCTACCTGATGGCCTGCGTCGGCGGCGCCCTCGGCCTGCGGGCGACGCTGCACGCCGTGCGGGCCGCGGAGCACCGGTCCCGACGCAACTGGCTGATCTCGGCGGCCGTCGCCATCGGCACCGGGATCTGGACCATGCACTTCATCGCGATGCTCGGCTTCACCGTCGTCGGCAGCCAGGTCCGCTACAGCGTGCTGCCCACCCTCGCCAGCCTGCTGGTGGCGATCCTCGTGGTCGGCGTCGGCGTGTTCGTCGTCGCACGCGGCAACGGCCGGCCGGGGCCGCTGTGCGTCGGCGGCCTGGCCACCGGGCTCGGCGTCGCCGCCATGCACTACATCGGCATGTCCGCCGTGCGCATCGACGGCGTGATCCACTACGCGCCCTGGGAGGTCGGCGCCTCGATCGTGATCGCGACCGTCGCCGCCACCGCCGCGCTGTGGGCCTCGCTCACCATCCACAACCCGCTCGCCACGCTGGCCGCGAGCCTGGTCATGGGCGTCGCCGTGAGCGCCATGCACTACACCGGAATGGCTGCCGTACACGTGAACGTCAATACCGGCGGACCACCGCCTTCGGGCGCCACCGCCATGGACTTCATCTTCCCGCTGACGGTCGGCCTCGGCTCGTACCTCTTCCTGACGGCCGCTTATGTCGGCCTTTCGGACAGCGGACGATCCGACGCCGCCGCCGTCTCGTCCACCGCCGCCACCGCAGCCACGTCGGCCAAGGTCGCCCACCGCACGCTCGTCGAGGGGCCCGGCCGCTGATGAGTGCTCAGACCACCGCAGTTCCCGGACCCGCTCTCGATACCCGCCGCACGCGGCGGGCCGCACACGCCCGGCCGACCGAGGGGCAGCCGCCCACGGCCCGCCAGGACCGTTCCCCCGGCAGCCGTTTCCGCCTCGCCCCGCGCACCGTCCGCGCCCGGATCGTCTGTCTGCTCGCGCTGCCCGTGGTCTCGCTGACCGCGCTCTGGGGCATCGCCGCCGTCAACACCATCAGCGCCGCCTACACGCAGGCGCAGTTGCGCACGATGGACTCGGCCGTCTCGATGCCGCTCGCCGACACGGTCTCCACGCTGCAACAGGAGCGTTCCGCCGCGGCCGCTTACCTCGCGGTCCCCGACGCCGACGCGAGCATCTTCAACGCCCGGATATCCGCGACCCGCTCCGCCAACGCCACCCTGCAGGCCGGCGCCGACCAATCGGCCGCCGCCGCGGACAACCTCAACCCGGCCCTCATCGGCCGGCTCGCCGCCACCAGCGCGGCCATCTCGGCGCTGAGCCAGGTGCGCACGGCCGTCCTCGGGCACTCGACGTCCGCCGCGGCAGCGGAGCGCGCCTACTCCGCCGCCATCGCGGACGCCTTCGCCGTCCAGTCCACGCTCGCCTCCACCTCCGGCGCGCCGACCACGGCTCAGGCCGCGCTCGAGCTCTCCGAGGCGCGCGAGCAGCTCGCCGCCCAGGACACCGTGCTGACCGCCGCGCACGCCGCCGGCACCCTGAGCGTCGCCGAGTATCAGCAGTTCACCGGCGCCGTCTACGCCGAGCGCGGCGACCTGCAGCAGGCCGGGATTGACCTGCCGGACCCGACCGCGACCTCGGCCGGTGCGAATCTGACGAACCTGCAGAACGCCGTGCTGGCCGCCGGACCCGGCGGTTTCGGCGCGTCCGCCGCGTCGGCGCAGAACTGGGGCGCCACGGCGCCGACCGTGCTCGGCGCCCTCGACTCCGCCGAACGCGCCGCGTCCGCCCCCGCCGCCGTCAACCCCTACCGGCGCCTGCTGACCACCGGCTCCGGCTTCGGCGTGCTGCTCGGCTTCTTCGCCCTCGCCGTCAGCCTGCTGATCTCGGTGGGCATCGGCCGGCGGCTGGTGACCGACCTGGTGGGCCTGCGCGACTACGCGCTCGACCTGGCCGGACGGCGGCTGCCGGACACCATGGCGCGGCTGCGCGCCGGGCAGCTGGTCGAGCCGGGCGAGCAGGCCCCGCCGCTGGATCCGGACGCCGGCGAGCTCGGCCAGGTCGCCGACGCCCTCGCGGTGGCCGCCCAGGCCGCGATGCAGGCCGCCGTCGAGCGCGCCGAACTCGTCTCCGGCGTCTCCGGGGTCTTCCTCAACCTGGCCCGGCGCAGCCAGGTGCTGGTGCACCGTCAGCTCGCCCTGCTGGACGCGATGGAGCGGCGGATCGAGGAGCCCGACCACCTCGAGGACCTCTTCCGCCTTGACCACCTGGCCACCCGCATGCGCCGGCACGCTGAGGGCCTGATCATCCTGTCCGGCGCGACGCCGGGCCGGGGCTGGCGGCACCCGGTCGACCTGACCGACGTGGTACGCGCGGCCGCGGCGGAGGCCGAGGACTATCCGCGGGTGGAGGTGCGCCGGATGCCGCGGGCCCGGGTGCTCGGCCCGGTCGTCGCCGACCTCACCCACCTGCTGGCCGAGCTGATCGAGAACGCCACGTCCTTCTCCCCGCCGCACACCCGCGTCGTGGTCGGCGGCGAGCCGGTGGGTTCCGGCTTCGCCATCGAGATCGAGGACCGGGGGCTCGGCATGAGCCCGGACGCGCTGCGCGAGGCGAACCGGCGGATCGGCGAGTCCAGCGGCGACGACCTGTTCGACAGCGACCGGCTCGGCCTGTTCGTGGTCTCCCGGCTGGCCCGGCGGCACGAGATCCGGGTCAGTCTGTGCGCCTCGGCGTACGGCGGGATCACCGCGGTGGTGCTCATCCCGAGCGGGGTGATGCAGGCGCCCGGTGAGTCCGAGGAACCGGCCCCGCACGACCTCGGCGTCAACGGCGCCATGCCGCACGGCCCGCTGACCGGCCCCGAGACCTTCATCGGCCTGAACGGCTCGGGCCAGGCGCACCACGAGTCGCTGCCCGGCGCGCCCGCCGGACCGCCTGCCGGAGCGCTCGGCGCGATGCCGGCCGCGGCCCCGCACGCGAACCAGGCCACGCAGCAGACGGCTCAGCAGGCGAACGGACGCGCGCACCGGTCCGCCGTCGCCGAACCGCAGCCGTTCGACCTGCCGGGATCCGCGGTGTCGTTCGAGTATCGGGAGTCCGAGCCCGAGGACGAGGGGCCGATGCAGTACTCGCCGCTCGGCCCGGACGGGCTGCCGCGCCGGGTGCGCCAGGCGAATCTGGCCCCGCAGCTGCGGCAGGACCCGGACGAGGAGCCCGCGGCGAAGGCCGGCGGCGGCGCCGAATCGGCCAGGCCGGTGCGCCCGCAGCGCAGCCCGGAGCAGAACCGGGCCACGATGTCCGCGTTCCAGCACGGATTCACCCGCGGCCGGGCCGACAACCCCGTCACCCCGCCGTCGCCCGTCGCCTCACCCGCCGCGCCGCAGGGCGCGCCGGCGGCGGACCCGGCGGACCACGACAAGTACCTCCAGAGAGGGGACGACGCCCGGTGACCGGAACCACCGCCAGCGCGGTCAGCTGGCTGCTCGACGAGCTGACCGCGCGCACGCCGACCATCAGGCACGCCGTGATCCTGTCCACCGACGGCCTGGCGATCGCCTCCTCGCGGGGCCTGAGCCGGGAGGACCGGGAGCACCTGGCCGCCGTCTCCAGCGGCTTCAACAGCCTGGCCAAGGGGGCGACCCGGCAGTTCGGGGCGGGCGCGGTGCGCCAAAGCATGGTCGAGTTCGACGACGGCTTCCTGTTCGTGGTGGCGGCCGGCGCGGGCGCCTGCCTCGCCGTGTTCGCCAACGCGGACAGCGACATCGGCCTGGTCGCCTACGAGATGGCGCGACTGGTCAAGCAGGTCGGCGAGCACCTGTTCGTCCCGATGCGCGACGGCCATCCGCAGGCACCGTGATGCCGATGAACGACCGGGCTTCCTGGTACGACGAGCAGGCGGGGCCGCTCGTGCGGCTCTACGCGCTCACCCGCGGCCGGGCCCGCCCCTCCCCCGTGCTGCTCGACCTGCTCTCCCTGGTGACCGCGGACGGCGATCCGTCCCGCGACCCGATGCTCAGCCCGGAACAGGCCGCGGTGCTCACGCTCTGCCGGATCCGGCCGCGTTCGGTGGCGGATCTGGCCGCGGACCTCGACCTGCCGCTCGGGGTGACCCGGGTGATCCTGACCGACCTGCTCGACTACGGGCACATCCGGGTCACCCGGCCCGTGCGCCCGACGGCCCTGCCTGACGAGCGACTCCTGCAGGAGGTGATCAATGGACTCCGCGCCCTCTAGCTTCGTGGCCCTGAAGATCCTGGTGGCCGGCGGCTTCGGCGTCGGCAAGACGACCCTGGTCGGGGCGGTGAGCGAGATAAGGCCGCTGCGCACCGAGGAGGCGATGACCACCGCGGGCGTCGGGCTCGACCGCACCGACGGGGTGGAGGGCAAGTCCACGACCACCGTGGCCATGGACTTCGGCCGCATCTCGCTGCGCGAGGACCTGGCGCTCTACCTGTTCGGCACGCCGGGGCAGGACCGCTTCTGGTTCCTGTGGGACGAGCTGGCGCAGGGGGCGCTCGGCGCGATCGTGCTCGCGGACACCCGGCGGCTGGCCGACTGCTTTCCGGCGGTGGACTACTTCGAGCGGCGCGGGGTGCCGTTCCTGGTCGCGCTCAACGAGTTCGACCAGGCGCGCCGCTTCGATCCCGAGGCCGTCTCCGCCGCCCTCGACCTCGATCCGGGGACGCCGGTGGTGCAGTGCGACGCGCGGGAACGCGGATCGGTCAAGGAGGTGCTGATCGCCCTGGTGGAACACGCGGGGCGGCGGCACGCCGGCCGGGCCGCGGCGACCGCGGCGGGCGGCTGACACCCGAAGAGAACGACGAGAGCAGAGCCAGGCCCGACGCCCCCGGCGTCGGGCCTGGCCTTTTTCGGCTGAGCCGATCGAGCTACTTGACTATGCCTAGTAGTAGGCGCACTCTAGTAGTCGTGACACCAAGCCACGACCCCCAGTTGCTCAAGGGCGTGCTGTCGATGGTCCTGCTCCACCTGCTGGCCGAACAGGAGTCGTACGGCTACGAGGTGGCGCAGCGACTGCAGGCGGCGGGCTTCGCCGACGTCCTGGAAGGCACGGTCTATCCCGCGCTCACCCGGCTGGAGCGGGAGGGACGCCTGGCCACCAGGCTGGTGCCCTCGCCGAGCGGTCCGGCGCGCAAGTACTACCGGCTCACCCCCGCCGGGCATGACGCGCTCAGCGCCGCGAACACCGCCTGGGCGCGGCACGTCGCCGGCGTCGAGGCCGTCCTCGCCCGTCCGCTGCCCGCCACCGAGAAAGGCTCCTGACATGACGCACGAGCTCAACCGGCGCGACCGGCTCCGCATCGAACGCCTCGTCTGGGCGCTCGATCAGCGGCTGTACGACCTGCCGCGCCGCTCGCACATCGCCAAGCGCCGCGAAGTGCGCGCCAATCTGCTCGAAGCCGCCCGCGACCTGGGCGCGCGCGAGGCGCTGCGCCGCATCGGCAGCAGCCACTCCCTCGCCCGCGAATACCTCGGCGCGGAACTCGGCGACCGACCGCACCACTCCTGGATCGCCGCGGCCTACTTCGCCGCGTTGATCCCGCTGTTCCTCGGCTTCGGCCTCTCGGAGGTCTCCTCCGCCTACGCCCAAGGCCTGGCCGCGATCCACCCGGCGACGACCGGCACCTACACGTGGAGCGGTATCAGCTACCTGCAGAGCCCGCTCACCTTCACCGTCGACCATGGGCAGGTCGACTGGACCGGCGGCGCGTGGACGCCGATCGTCTACGTGTTCTGGGCGGTCGGGACCGTCGCGTGCGGCCGACTGTGGCGGTTGCTGTCCGTTCCGTCCCGCCGGCAGCCGACCGCCACCGACGGCAGCTAGAAGTCCCGCACGAGCCGCTTCGCGGCGCTTCGTCTCGCCGGCCGCACGACCGGCGAGACGAAGCAGACTCTTGTCTCAGGACTCGATGATCACGGCCGTGCCGCCGGCGCCGACGTTGCCGGAGACGATGCCGGGCAGAGTGGCGCCGTCGGGGCTGCCGAGGCCCGTGCACGCGTCCCAGCCGGGCCCGGCCGTGTAGGCGCCATTACTGCCCGAGACGACGTCCTGGAACCCCGGCTGGGCCACGCCCGGCTTCACGCCCTCGTACAGCACCGTCTGCAGCAGCCCGAGCCGCTTGCCCGCCTGCTGGGCCAGCCGGGCCACCAGAGCCGCCCACAGCGGCGCCACCGCGCTCGTCCCACCGATGACCGCGGACTGGCCGTCGACGAGCACCTGGTAGCCGCTGGCCGGGTCGGCGTTGCCGGACACGTCCGGCACCCCGCGTCCCGCGGCACCGGTGTCGGCATTGCCCGGCACGCCCGCACCCGCCTGCCAGTCCGGCACCGGATACACGGTGCTCACCCCACCGCCCGTCGCGCCGCCGCCGGACCCGTCGTTCCAGACCACCTCGCTCGCCAACGCGCCCGACGCGTCCAGGGCAAGCCGAGTGCCGCCGCAGGCGAGCGTGTGCGGGCTCGACGCGGGGAAGTCGCAGTGCGACTTGCCGTCGGTCTCCCCGTTCGCGGAGCCGCTGTCCCCGGCGGCGGCCAGCACCGTGACACCGAGTGCCACGGCGTCCGCGCAGGCCGCGTCGAGCGCCTGCCGGGACTGCGCGGTCCACGAGTCCTCCGGGCCGCCCCAGCTGATCGAGATCGCGGTCGGGGTGGGCGTGGCGTGCGCAGCGTCGGTGACCGCGTCCGCGAAGCCCTGGTCCGTGTTGGGCGCGAAGTACACGGTGAACGCGGCCGCGGGGGCGAGCGCCCCGGCCACCTCGATGTCCAGCTGGACCTCGCCGTCCGCGCCGTTCGGGTCGCCGGTGGGCGCGTTGGCACCGCCGTCCACCGGGACCGCGGTCACCTGCGGGGCCGTCACGCCGAGGGACTGGAAGTACTGACTCAGGGTATTGTTGTCATAACCGCCGCCGAGCTCGATCAGCGCGATGCCTTCGCCGCTGCCGTTGTAGTCCGGCGGGAACTGGTACGCGGCACCGACCTGTAGCGGCGTGTAGGAGACGTCCGCGGCCGCTGCGGCGTGCCGCAGCCGGAAGTGCGTCCGGGCCTGCGGTCGGCTGTCGAGCCCGAGCACCGCGACGGTGGCCTCCCGCAGCGCCTCGGGCAGCGTCAGCTCCCCGGTCCGGTACCGGTACTCCTCGGACGCCTCGGACGACTCTGCGCGCATCGTGCGGGCGCGGTGCAGCGTGGTGTGGAAGACCTCTGACAGCAGCCCGACGCTGCCCTCGGCCCGGATCCGCCGCGAGCCGGCGTCCGCGTCCAGCACGAGCAGCCCGCGGCGCTCGAGCTCAGCGCGCACTGCCGCGAGCTCGGCCGGATCCGCACCGTGCCGCTCGCGCAGCTCGTCCCGGGTGAGTACCACGGTGCCCGCCGGAGGCAGCGGCTCCCGGCGACGCAGGTACACGGTGACGCTTGCGGTCTCCGCCGGGTCGGCGGGGCCCAGGATCTCGGTGTGGGGCAAGGAGGAACGGCGCGAGGCCTGGAAGGTGGTCATGCTTCCTTGATACTCGCCGTACACCGAGATCGCACCGCATACCGAGGAAATCGGCGCGTCCCGGCCGAAGCCGGAACGCGCCGATACGCGCCGATACGGGGTCAGGCGGTCGCCATCGCGCGCGCCAGGGCGAGTTCGAGCACGATGATGAGGCTGTCGCGCACGGACTCGGCGTCCCGCGCGTCGAACTCGATGACCGGCACCTCGGGCTCCACGTCGAGCGCCTCGCGCACCGCGTCCAGCGGGTGCGGGACGGCGCCGGCGAAGCGGTTGACGGCCACCGCGAACGGCATCGTGCGCTGCTCGAAGTAGTCGACCGCGGGGAAGCAGTCCTCGAGCCTGCGGCTGTCGACGACCACCAGGGCGCCCAGGGCGCCCTCGGTCACGTCGTCCCACATGAATCCGAAACGGTCCTGTCCCGGTGTGCCGAACAGGTAGAGCTTGAGCGTCGGGTCCAGCATCACCGAGCCGAAGTCCATGGCGACGGTGGTGGTGGTCTTGTTCGGGGTCAGCGACACGTCGTCGACCCCGGCCGCCACCTCGGTGATGGCGGCCTCCGTGGTGAGCGGCGGCACGTCGGAGACGCTGGCGACGGCTGTGGTCTTGCCGACGCCGAATCCGCCGGCGATCACCATCTTGACCGGCATCGGCGCGGGCGCCGGGTCCGGCAGCGGGCGCGGTCCTGCTTCGAAGTCCATTGCGAACCTATGCTTGCTCGGGACGGCTGCTTGCGGGGGCGCCGGTCGGGCGCCTACGCGCGGCCGGCGGCGGTGGGAATGGCTCGTAGCCCATTGATGACCCTTCGCAGGACGTCGACATCGGTGGAGATCGCGGCCCTCGGCTCGTGCACCGTGAGGAACCGTCCGGCCCGCAGGTCCCCCGCCAAGACCCGGACCACGTTCAGATGCAGGCCGAGGCGCACCGCGAGCTCGGCGAGGGACTGCGGGGTGCCGCAGGCCTCGACGATCTCGCGGCGCTCGAAGGCCAGCGCGCCCAACTGGTGCAACCCCTCCGTGGTCGCGACCACCTGCGTCTCCATCGGCAGCTCAGCCCCGGGGGCGACGACCCGCCCCTCGGTGAGCAGGAACGGCCGCACCACTCCGGGCGGGGCGACGCCCGCGCCCTCGTCCGCCGCGGCCCCAGGCCGCTCGGGATCCCCCGTGTCCCGGTTCACGTCGTCACTCCCGCCGCGGTGACCGTGTTCTTCAGCTCCATGATCAGCTGCGGGTTGAGTACCTCGCCGACCCGCTTGCCGAACAGGGTCATCTCGTAGGCCACGTTGCCCAGCTTGGCGTCCTTCGTGGTGACCACGCCGAGCACGCAGCCGCTGCCGATCGAGGTGACCACCAGCTGGCCGTCCTCCATGTCGATGATCACCTTGCGCAGCGGGCCGAGCCCGTAGTGCCCGGAGGCGCCGCCGGCCAGGCTGGTCAGGCCGGAGACGATCGCGGCGAGCCGCTCGGAGGAGGCCCGGTCGTCCGGCCGGGAGACGGCGATCAGCAGCCCGTCGGAGGAGACCGCGATCGCGTCCGCGACCCCGGCGGTCTCCGCGGCGAAGCGGCTGACCGTCCAGGCGAACTTGTCCGCGGCGGCGCGCAGGTCCTGGGTGCTGGCTTCGGGCGTCTGGCTGGGCGTCATCACGGCCTGCTTCCTTCCGGTTCGTCACTAGCGCGGAGCGTCGGGAGATCCTGTGCGGAAGCGCGCAGGGCCTCCTCGACTCCGGCCTCGAATTCCTCCACGGCCGCGCGTGCGGCCTCGGCGTCGAGTTGGTGGGCGGCGGCCAGGCCGGCCGTCGGCTGGGTGGGCGCCGGCTCGCGCACGGCGGCGCGGGAGCGGCGCGGCAGGGCGACGGGCGCGGGCCCGTCCTGGGTGCCGGCGGCGGGCGCCGCGGCGCGGCGCGAGGGCAGCGTCGGCGGACCGGCGAGCGGCGAGGACGCCTCCGCGCCCTCCGCCGCGTCGACCGCGGCCCTGATCCGACGGGCGAGTCCGGCCGAGGGGACGTCGGGCGCGTGCGCGGCGCCGTTCACGGCCGAGCCGTTGGCCGCCGAGCCGTTGGCCGCCGAACCGTTCGTCGCGGAACCGTGCACCGCCGAACCGTTCGTCGCCGCGCCGGTCTCCGCGGCCTGACCCGGCTGACCGTTCGAGGTGATCGGGTTGGCCGAGCGACGCCGCACCGGAAGCTCGCCGGGCGCGGTGGGCTGCGCCGGCGGCGCGGCGGGCAGGCCGGGGCCGGTCTCCGGCGTGGCCCGCTGCACGGGCAGCGCCGGGGCCGGCGCGCCCGGCGGCACCGAACGGGAGGCGTGCGCCGGGCCGCGGCGGCGAGCGGGCGGTTCCGGCGAGTCGAAGAGCAGGCTGGTGAGGATGTCGAGGCGCACGGTCACGCCGCCGCCCGGAGTCGCGGTCAGGCGCACCGAGATGCCGGATCGCCGGGCCAGCCGGCCGACCACGAAGAGGCCGAGCACCTTGGTGGGCGCCAGGTCGAGCCGTTCGCGGCGCACCAGGCGGGCGTTCTCCTCGGCGAGGCGCGCGTTGGTCATGCCCACGCCGTGGTCCACGAGCTCCACGCTCGCCCCGGCGGCCGTCGGGCGCACCGAGATGTCCACCGAGGAGGTGGCCGGGGAGAAGGAGACCGCGTTCTCCACGAGTTCCGCGACGATCAGGGTCAGGTCGCCGACCGCGGCGGGGGTGACCGTGACGTCGCCCTCGGCCGAGAGCACCACCCGCTGGTAGCCCTCGACGCGGCCGACGGCGCTGCGCACCACGTCGGTCAGCCGCAGCGGCGCGTCGGCGAAGGCCGGCTCGGTCTCGCCGGACAGCAGCATCAGGCTGTCCGCGCCGCGCTGCAGCAGGACCGCGAGGTGGTCGATGCGGTAGAGCCGCTCGAGGACCGAGGGCTCGGTCTCCTCCCGCTCCGCCGAGTCGATCAGCGAGAGCTGGCGGCCGGTCAGGTTGTGGATCCGGCGCCCGACGTTGCCGAACATCTCCGCGGTGTTGCGGCGCACCGCCATCTGCCGCTCGAGCACCCGCACGGCCGTGTCCTGCACCCGGTTGAAGGCCTCGGCCAGGTCGCCGATCTCGTCCCTGGTGTAGACCGGCACCGTCTCGAAGTTCGGCACGGCCTGCGGATCGACGCCCTCGTCGTCGTCCGCGACCTGGTCCAGGTCGGCGCGGGTGACCTCGGCGATCTGGGTGGCCGCGTCGGTCAGCCGCAGCATCGGACGCACCACCGAGCGGCGAACCCGGATCTCCAGGAGGAAGAGCAGGAGCAGCACCAGGACCGCGCCGACGACCAGGAAGGCCGCGTACCAGCGGTCGTGCGAGGCCTGCTGCTGCGCGGCGAGGATGACGTCAGAGGCGACCTGCGCCTCCGCCTTCGAGAGGTCCTGTTCCGAGATGACAGAGGCCTGCACAAGGCCGAGGTTGCTGCTCGAGCCGTCGATGTCGGCGACCGAGATCTGGTCGGCGGCGAGCGCCTGGTCCACACCCACGGCCTTGTCCGTGGACGAGGTCTGCATCTGCCACTCGACGTCGTCCTGGACCGCGTCCACGTAGGCCAGGGCCAACGTGGTCGTCGCGTTGTGGTACTTGTTCTCGTCGGCCGCGGCGGCCACCTCGCCGAAGCGCAACTGGTCGTTCTTGGCGAGTCCGTAGTCCTGCTCCACGGCGCTCAGATCGAGCCAGTCGAGCGTGGCCGGGCCGCCGGAAAGGGCGTCGACGTCGGCCGAGTTGGCCATGGCGAGCAGGTCGATCTCGCGGTTGTGCTCGCTCTGGTCACCGCTGTAGAGGAAGTCGAGTTCGGCCTCGTCGAAGGCCGCGGCGCCGCCGACGGCCGCGATGTGGTCCATGTCGAGGGCGTTGGTCAGCTCGACGATGGCGGTGCCGTAGTCGGTCTCCACGGCGGCGCTCTTGTCCGGGGCGGGGTCCTCGGCGATGGCGCGGGCCCCGCTCACACCCTGCGTCTGCCACTGCACCTCGGCCAGCGCCTGGCCCAGATCCGAGGTCGGCGACGGGTTCAGGGCCTTGCGAAGGGCGGTCAGCTCGAGGTCGGTGGCCGCACCGTACCGCTTGAGCTCCTGCACCGAATCGAGGTTCGGGTGGCCGGCGAGGGCGGAGGAGCCCTGCAGGCCGACCGCGACGGTCTGCTCGATCTCCAGATCGTTGATCAGCATATTGACCTGCTCGGCCTGGGTCATCGCGAGCGCCGCCGCGCCCCACTGGTGCGCGGCCTCGAACTCGTTGTAGGACAACGGGGCCAGCAGCACCAGGATCACCGCGAGCGGAACGGCCACCAGGATGTCGAGCTTGCGGCGCAGGGGCATGGCCTCGAGCCGACCGACGCCCGTCCGTGGGGTCCGGCCCGCTCGGCTCCGCGCGCGCACGGCCACTGACGCCTCCACCTTGAACAGTATTCGTGCAGTCCGGTGATCACACCACCGGTCATCCGGACACCGGATCTGGATCGAGTGGAACAGTAGCGAATCGCGGGGGGCCTTGTCTCCCCTGACGATTCGCAGGGTCGCAGGGCTCGAATGTTGTCCTCAGCGCCCAGGAGTCAGTGAGCTGGGACTGCGCACGCCGGAGCCGACCGGACACGCGCCGTATGTGCGTCGGCAAAGTTCTGTTAAAACCGCACGGCCGGAGCCGGTTCGGCTAGGCCGGCGGCCGACTTCGCGTCGGCAAGACGGCGCACGCGGCGAAACTCCGTGCGGCGCCGGAGCGACGGGAATGTTTCAGACCTGGAACACGCGTGGTGCGCGAGTGTCCGTCAGAGCCCGGCCACGGGTCCGATCACCACGATCGCCGGAGGGACGATGCCGGCCCCGGCGACGTCCGCGGCCATCGACGCGAGCGTGCTGCGCAGCGTCCGCTCGCCGGGACGTGAGCCGTCCTGGACGACCATGACAGGAGTCTGCGGATCCTTGCCTCCGTCGAGCAACGCCGCGGCGATCGCGCCGAGTCGCTCGACCGCCATCAGCAGCACCAAGGTCCCGCGCAGCTGCGCCAGCGCGGCCCAGTCGACCAGCGACTTCGGGTGGTCGGGGGCGACATGCCCGGAGACCACGGTGAACTCGTGCGCCACCCCGCGGTGCGTCACCGGCACCCCGGCGAGACCGGGCACGGCAACCGCGCTGGTGAGCCCAGGCACCACGGTGACCGGTACGCCGGCCTCGGTGCACGCGATCACCTCCTCGTGGCCGCGGCCGAAGACGAACGGGTCTCCGCCCTTGAGCCGCACCACGAACTTCCCGGCCTTGGCCCGCTCGACCAGGATCCGGTTGATCTCCTCCTGCGCCATCGCCCGGCCGTAAGGGATCTTCGACGCGTCGACGATCTCCACGTCCGCGGGCAGTTCGTCGAGCAGGCCGAGCGGGGCGAGCCGGTCCGCGACGACCACGTCGGCCTCCGCGAGCAGCCGCCGCCCGCGCACGGTGATCAGGTCGGGGTCGCCGGGACCGCCGCCGACCAGGGCGACGCCCGGCGCGCGGCCGCGGAACCTGGGCGCGGCCAGGGTGCCCTCGCGCAGTCCCTCGAGCACGGCGTCGCGCACGGCCGCGGAACGGCGCGGATCCGCCGCTTCCGAGCCGAGGACGGACACGGTGACTCCGGCGTGCGCGCCTACGGCCGGGGTCCAGGCGGTCGAGCCGGCCGCGTCGTCGGCGCGGGAGCAGAAGACCCGGGCCGTCTCGGCCTCGGCGGCGATCGCCGCGTTGGCCGCCGGGTCGTCGGTGGCGGCCACGGCGTACCAGGCGTCGGCGAGGTCTCCGGGCTGGTAGCGCCGGGCCGTCCAGTCGACGAGCTCCGCGGTGACGTAGCCCTCGACGGCGGCGGTCACCTCGGGCGCCACCACGCGCACCCGTGCCCCGGCCCGCAGCAGCCCGGCGACGCGGCGCGCGGCGACCCGACCGCCGCCGACCACCACGACCTGGCGGCCGGCCAGGCGCAGGCCCAGCGGGTAGACCTCGTGCGCGGGTGCTGCCGAGTTGTCGGCCGTGCTCACCACTTGTTGGCCCTTCTAGTGCGGCTGTAGTGCGGCTGCGCCGGTCCGGCTCGGCGGACCGGCCGGGCGGCACGGCGGGGTCGGCACTCGCGCCGACCTGCGCGGCATGCCCCGCCCGATGACATGCCGAGCATACTCAGCGTTGGTTTCCGGCTGAAGACGGCCCGCGGCGGCGGCGCCCGCGAAACCCGGCCGTCCTGGCCGGTCGGACGCACCCGGCCGCGGCATTTCGCCGTGTTACCGGGAATTCACCACGGTCGCGGCGACCGAGCCGGGCGGGCGCACCCGCCCGGCAGTGCGCCGTCCGCGCTCCGCCCGCACGCACGACCGTTCCGCCGCTTCGTGACACAGCTTCGCGACACCGCATGGTCCGGCCGTTTCATGACGCCGTGTCAGTCCCGGCCGCGCTCCAACGGGCTCACCGCGGCAGCGCTCGCGTCCGCCACACCGGCCGAGTCGAACGTGGCCACCTCGCGCAGCGCCCGTACCGCGGCGGCGACCAGCGGCAGCGCGAGCACCGCGCCGGAACCCTCGCCGAGACGCAGTTCCAGGTCGATCAGCGGATTGATGCCGAGAGCCTCGAGCGCCAGCGCGTGCCCCGGCTCGGCGGAGCGGTGCCCCGCCACGCAGGCCGCCGTCACCTCGGGCGCTATGGCCTGCGCCACCAGGGCCGCGGCCCCGGCGATCACGCCGTCGAGCACCACCGGGATACGCAGCGCCGCGGCGCCCAGGATGAATCCGGCCAACGCCGCGTGCTCAAGGCCGCCGAAGGCCGCGAGCACCCCGATCGGGTCCTGCGGGTCCGGCTGGTGCAGCTGCAGGGCCCGGCGCACGATCTCCACCTTGTGCGCGTAGGTCTGCTCGTCGATCCCGGTGCCGTACCCGGTCACCTGGGCCGGGGAGGCGCCGGTGAACGCGGCGATCAGCGCGGCCGAGGCGGTCGTGTTGGCGATGCCCATGTCGCCGGTGAGCAGGCAGCGGTTGCCCGCCGCGACCAGGTCGCGCGCGGTCTCGATGCCGGCCTCGATCGCCTGCAGGGCCTCCTCGCGGGTCAACGCGGGGCCCTGAGTCATGTCTGCGGTGCCCAGCCGCACCTTGCGCGGAATCAGCCCAGAGGCGTTGCCAAGGTTCGCGGCCACGCCCACGTCCACCACGCACACCTCGGCGCCGACCTGCTTGGCGAAGGCGTTGACCACCGCGCCGCCGGCCAGGAAGTTGGCCACCATCTGCGCGGTGACCTCCTGCGGCCACGGGGTGACGCCCTGGGCGTGCACGCCGTGGTCGGCGGCGAAGACCGCGAGCGCGGCCGGCTCGGGAAGCGGCGGCGGGCACTGACCGGCGAGGCCGGCGAGCTGCTCGGCAACGGTCTCGAGCATGCCGAGGGAGCCGGGCGGCTTGGTCATCCGACCCTGCCGCTCCCGGGCCGCGGCCGCGGCGTCCTCGTCCAGGCCGCGAACCGCGTCGACGGTGGCGTCGAGCAGGGACACCGGCGCGCCGCCCGGCAGCGCGCGACGGCCGTAATCGTCCTCGTGCACAGCCCACGACAGCGGCCTGCGCCGAGCCCAGCCGGCGCCCGCGAGCTCCGGCTCGGACGGGAACCGCTTGACGTAGCCGATGCAGAGGTAGGCGACGATCTGCAGGTGCGCGGGCAGGCCGAGGGCGTCGGCCAGCTCCCGCTCGTCGAAGAAGGAAACCCAGCCGACACCGAGCCCCTCGGCCCGGGCCGCCAGCCACAGGTTCTCCACCGCGAGGCAGGTGGAGAACGGGGCCATCATCGGCTGCGTGTAGCGGCCGAGGGTGTGCCGGCCGCCGCGAGTGGGATCGCAGGTGACGACGATGTTGACCGGGGTGTCGAGGATCGCCTCGATCTTGAGCGCGGCGAATGCCTTGGCGCGCGCCTTGGGCAGCGAGGCCGCGTACGCACGGCGCTGACGTACCGCCAGGTCGTGCACCGCGCGCCGACGCTCCTCGTCCCGCAGCACGAGGAAGTCCCAGGGCTGGGAGAAGCCGACCGAGGGCGCAGTGTGCGCGGCCTCGAGGATGCGGGTGAGGACGTCGGTGGGGACCTCCTCGGTGAGGAAGTCGTTGCGAATGTCGCGCCGTTCGCGGATGACGCGGTAGACGGCCTCGAGCGCGTCGTCGCCGTACGCGGGGGCGCGGCCGGCGGCTTGGTCCGCAGCACGGTCGGCATTGCGGTCGACGGCGCGGTCGGCATTGCGGTCGACAGCGCGGTCGGTCGGAGCTGGCGTCGCGACAGCTGCGGCCGCGACGGGTGTGGCGGTCGCGGGTGTCGGGGCTACGGGAGCCTGCGCGGCGACGGGTGCGACAGCGGCGCCCGGGGCAGCGTTAGCAGAACCCTGCTTCTCTGCCGCACCCTGCTTGGCCTGCCCGGCCGACTGTGTCGCGGCTGGCTGCTGCGGCTGCGGCTGCGGCTGTAAGGCGGAACGTCGCGGCGCCGCCTTCGTCGCGGACTGCGTTGCCGGACGACGGGGTGCGGCCGCCTGCGGCGCGGCCTCAGCGGATTCCGGCTGGGCCGATGCCTGTGCCGGAGCAGCCTGGGCGGACCGACGGGCCGGTGCCTGAGCAGCGGGCTCCTGGGTGTGCGCGGCCTGCTGCGGCTGCTCCACCTGCTGGGGCTGCTGCGGCTGCTCGACGCGCTGGGCCTGCTGCGGCGCCTGCGCGGGTTGCACGTTCTGCTGCGCCTGCGATTCGTCCGTGGCCTGCTCGACCTGCGGCACCTCGGCAGCCTGCGTGGGCTGCACGGCCTGGACGTTCTGCGGCGCCTGCACGGACTGCACGGCCTGGACATCCTGCGGAGCCTGCGTGGTCGTACGACGGAGCGCGGAACTCACGCGCGCAAGGGTTTCCTGCGCCGGCGGCTGCTGCGGCTGGGGCTGTGACGGTGCGTGCTGCTGCGGCTGCGGCGTCCGCGGCTGCTGAGCCTGCGATTGCGCCTGTCCCTGCGGTTGCGATGGCGGCTGCGGCTGGGGGCGGGCGTGCGCGCCGGAGCCGGACAGTGCGTCGTCCTCCTCGGCGGCGTATTCGGTCTCGTACTCACCGGACCGTCCGCCGAACTCCTCGTCGTCCTCCCCCGGCTCGGGGTCGAGCAACACCGGCTGCGGGGCGGAGAGCGGCTCTGGCAAGGCCTCGTCAACGCCGGGCTCGGCGCGCCTGCGCGTGCCCCGCGCAGTTCCCGGAGCGGCGGCGAATCCCTCAGCGCCCGGCTGGACGACGGACTGCCACGGCACGACGAGCTCGTCAGCCTCCTGCGACGCGTCCGGGAACTGGGCCGGCTGCGCGGCCGGGCCGGTCGGGCCCTGCGCCGACTTCGCCGCGGGGCGTGCCGGCATCACCGGAAGATCCTGCTGCGAGGACTCCGGCATGCGGCGGGGCGCGGGCACCGAGGGCGCCACGGAACGCAGCCGCTCACTGCTGAGATCGTCTACGGCCGCGGTGCTCGGGTTCTGCGCCTGAGCCTGGGGTGACACGGTGGGCTGCTGCTGCGGCGCCGCGGAAACGCGCGCCTGAGCCTGGGCCGACCCGGCCGTCTGCGACTGGGCCTGCACCGGCGCGGACACCTGAGACTGAGACAGTCCGGAAGTCTGCGGCTGCACCTGGCCCGGCGCGGCTGCCTGCTGCTGAGGCCGTCCCGAACCATGCGGCTGCGTCTGGGGCTGCCCCTGCGCAGGGACGGATGTCTGAGACTGGGACAGCACGGACGCCTGCTGCTGACCTTGCGCCGCCGACTGCGGCGGTCCGGCCACCCGGCGACGCGGCGGTGCCATGCTCTCCTGGCGCACGGCGCCGACCTGCCCGGCAGCGGCGTCCGGGACCGGCGGACGCACCTGTGCGCCCCGGCCGCCCTGGCCTACGGCCTGTCCCTGCTGCGGCACCTGCGTACCCTGTCCGACCTGACCCACGGCCTGCCCCTGTTGCGGCACGTGCGGCGCCTGGGGTACCTGCTGCAGCCCCGATTGCGTAGACGGGTCCTGATACGACTCAGCGGCCACGTCGACGAGATCGGTCACGGCGCCCGCTGACTGCGGATGCGTTCCGGGGTCGACTGCGCCGCCCATCGCAGCCCTCGGCCGGGCCGGAGCCTGGCCCGGCTGTGGTCCGGTGACCCCGCCCTGCCGTACGCCAGAGCGTGCCGCGCCGCGCTCGGGCAGCGGGGCCGGACCCGGCATCGGCTGCGCGGGCACGGCCGGACGCTGCGCCTGCACGGGACGGGCCTGGGTGATCGGCTGGCCCGCCCGTGGCGGCGCGGACGACCATGAGGCCGAACCGGACAGCGGGTCGAAGTCCTGCTCCTGGTACCCGAGTTCGTCAGAGTTCTGCGTCTGCTGTGCGTATGGCTGCGGCGCCTGAGCGGCCGGAGCGGACGGCGGGGGCACCTGGTAGTCCTCCGGCGCGCCACCGTCGTAAAGCGGGAAGAACTCGGCCGTGGGAGCGTCATGTCCCGGCGGCATCTGCGGTCCGCCCGGCGCGGCCGCACGCAGCGGCGCGGCCGGTCCCGGACGCTGGGTGTCCGCACCGAACACGGCTTCCGCGTATCCCATCGAGCCGCCCGTCGCCCACGGCGCACGCTGGTCCGGCAGCTGACCCGGCTGCTGTCCCGGCATCTGAGGCTGCATCGGCTGCGGTCCGACCGTCTGTCCCGGCATCTGACCCTGCTGCGTCGATTGCGGTCCGACCGACTGTCCCGGCACGTGACCCTGCTGTGTCGACTGCGGTCCGACCGACTGTCCCGGCACGTGACCTTGCTGTGTCGACTGCGGTCCGATCTGCTGACCCGGCACATGACCCTGCTGCGTCGACTGCGAGTGCGGCTGCTGTCCCGGCACCTGACCCGGCTGCATCGGCTGCGGCCCCCGGCCCCGCCCGGTCGCGCCGCGCTCCGGCCGTCCCGCGTCCGGCGTGCGCTCGTACCCTTGCGCGTCGAGCTCGTGGCCGAACTCGTCGGTGCCGGTCATCGTGCCTCCTCGTTCCCTGTCCACACCGGACTCCTGCCATCGGCGGCAGCCGAAGACTTGCCCCCCGAAAGACCCGTGCGGACCTGACGGATCCCGAAACGCGCCAGCGGCGCGGCGATCACGTACCCTACCCGCAACGCGCGCCCGTCGTCATCGCCGCAGCGCGTGGCCGGGCGCGCACGCGGCACCAGTATCAGGCAGTGCGGCAGCGGCGGGAAGACGTCAACCGGCTGAGCGAGTGACGCACGCCACCCGTCCGAAGGACCTGGCGCGCACCGCGTTCGCGGCGGCCGCGGAAGATCGCGGACCTCCTGCGCAGCGCGTCGGTGCCCAGCTTTGACCACGGCGCGCGGCCCGCCGCGCGCCTCAAGGTGTGTATCCATCAGGACCGTTCGCTCCAGAGCACGAACACGGGATCCTGCGCGGCGAAACGGTGTGCGTCACCGGGCAGCGAAACCAGCCGCGAGGACTGCAGCAGCACGCCGTCCACCCGACGCCGAACCCGGCCCTCGCCGCGCAACGCCGTCTTCACCTCGGTGACCCGGTCTATCGCGGTCAGTGCCGCGACCACGATGCGCGGGTCACGCCCGACGGCCGCGCGCACCACATCCGCACCACCGCCGCCGAGGAACACCGCGTCGGGCTGCGGCAGGTCCAGCAGCGCCTCGGGCGCCTGCCCGCGCACCACGCGCAACCGCACCTGATGCATCGTCGCGTTCAGGTCTATCCGCTCGCACGAGTCCGGGTCCCGCTCCACGGCGACCACGGCCGAACCGAGCCGCGCGCACTCGATGCCCACCGAACCCGAGCCGGCACCCACGTCCCACACCAGGGTGCCGGGGCGCGGCGCAAGTCGGGCCAGCACCAGCGCCCGAGCCTCAGCCGAGAGCACCCGTCCGGAGCGGTAGACGAACGCGTTGTCCGCCGACGCCCAGCCGCCACCCGGACCAGCCCATCCGGCGACCGGGACCGCTCCGCCCCCGGACGCGCCGGGGGCGAGCACCTGCGCCTCGTCCAGGCAGAGCACGACGCAGGGATCGCCCCAAATATGCCGTTCTGAGGCCTCGTCGAGGCTGAGCCAGTCCACCGATTCCTCGGGTTCGCCGAGCCGCTGCGCGACCACGAGGGTGCGAGCCGGGCCCGACTTGTCCGGGCCGAGCAGTTCCACCGCGAGCTCCCGGGGGCCCGCGCCCTCACCGCAGAGCACTGCCACCTTCGGGTAGGCGCGGCACATGTTCGCCGCCGCGCGCAGACTGGCGCCGGGTCCTTTCGCGAACCCGCCGTCCTTCGCCGCCCGGCCGCCGGTGCGCACCTTCCCGGCTTCGCGCGCGCCGGCTCCGTCCACGCCGTCTGCGGGCGGGTCCACCGCGACCACCACGGCGTCCTCCCAGGCCAGGCCGATGCGGCCGAAAGCCATCGCGACGGAGGAGACCGCGGGGATCGTACGCACCCGCAGTCCCTGCTCGCGCAGCGCCCGCACCACGCCGAAGTAGCCGGGGTCGCCGGAGGCCACCACGACCGCGGGCCCGTCGTGCAGGGCGAGCCGGGTCAGCGCCGCGCCGAGGCCGCCCATGTATATCCGCCGGGCGTTCTCCGGCACCGGCAGTGCATCGAGGTGCCGGATGTTGCCGATGACGAGTGTCGCCTGCTCCAGGGCGCGGCGCGCCGCCGGGCTCGGCGGGGAGCCGTCGAAACCGAGGACCGTCACCGTCACCCGCGAAGTGGTGGCGGGCTCTGCCCCGATCGGTCCGTTCTCGTGCTCAGTAGCCATAGCGGTCCGATCATCCCACGGACGCGGGGGGTGGTCCGGCCGGAGTGGAAACCCGCGTTTCCGGTACAGAGCGGACTTCTCGCAGGTCGGGGGAATGGGAGTGGGCGACATCGTGCGGGTGCGGATGGCCGTGGTTGTGTGCGTGGCCGTGCGCGTGGGCCGGGTCGTCCGGGTGGTCGTGCGGATGCTGCTCCTGGCCGACGCGCGCCTCGAAGCCGGGCAACGCGATGCGGTAGACGCAGGCGTCGCAGTTCATCCCGACGGGCGCGGCACCACGCCCGTCCGCCTCGGCGTACCGCTCGAGCACGAGGTCGGCGAGCTCGTCGCAGTCCCCGATGACCTCGGCGACGACAGCGGAAAGCGAATCAGGGTACCCACCCAGCCACTCTCCCACTTGTGCGCGGATGCGGGTAGGCAGGACGCCGGGGAAGAGGAAGAACGGCAACACGACTACGCGCCGAGCGCCGAGCGCGCGGAGCCGGTCAAGGCCCTGAGCGACGGACGGTTCGGCGAGCGAGACGAATGCGGCCTCCACCTGGCGAATTCCCGAGTCCCTTGTGGTCTCCCAGAGCAGGCGCGCGGCGCGGTAGAGGTCTGCGTTGGCATCGGGATCGGTGGTGCCGCGGCCGACGAGCAAAACCGCGTCCGTGGGCACATGTGACGGAGCGTCAGCAGCATCCTCAAGCCCTGCGACACACTCGGCCAACCGGCGCCGCAGTAACTCGAGTACGACCGGATGAGGACCGAGTGGCCTGGCGTACTTGGTGCGCAGTCCGGGGTGCCGCTCACGCTCGCGGGCCAACGCCGCCGGAATGTCGCCCTTCGCATGGCCGGCCGCCAGCAGGATCAAGGGCACCGCCGTCAGATCCCGGTGCCCGGCATCGACCAGCCCGGCCACCGCGTCCTTCAACGGCGGCGGCGAAAGCTCGATGAAGCCTCCGGCCACCGCATCCGCCGCGCCGCGCTCCACCGCCCGCTGCTCGACCCGGCGCACGAAGCTGCGGAATTCCCCCGCACCATCCTCGTCCCGAGTGCCGTGCCCGACGATCAACAACGCATTCATGCAGCCACCTCATCGGCACTCGATCTCGCGCGCACAGTGTTCAACGGTTCGCTCGCAGGCTCGCTCACGCAGCCACCTCCGGCTCCGCGTAAAGCAGCGCATTGAGTGCGGCCGCGGCCACCGCGGAACCGCCCTTGCCCGAACGGTTGCTCACCGCGCGCAGGCCACTCGCCCGCAGCGCCTCCTTCGACTCCACTGCGCCGACGAAACCTACCGGGAGGCCGAGCACTAGCAGCGGCTGGTACTTCTCCGCGTGCTCAATCAGCTCGAACAGTGCGGTCGGCGCGCACCCGATGACGTAGATCGCCCCCGGACCCGCCTCCTCGGCCGCGAGCCGCAGCGCCGCAGCCGAACGGGTGATACCCGCGTCCGCCGCCACGTCGGCCGCGCGCGGATCGCTGATCCTGCACAGCGTCTGACGACGGGTGATCCCCGCGGCGACCATGGCCACGTCCGTCACCACCGGCGCCCCCGTCCGCAGCGCGGCTACCGTCCGCTCAAGATCGTCCTCGGCCGCGATCACCAGATCCTCGGCGTAGTCGAGGTCCGCACTGGCGTGCACGACGCGCTCCAGGACGGCCCGGGCCAACGGCGCGAGCGCGGGCGCGTCGGGGTACCGGGCGGCGAGCTGCCCGCGCAGGATCGCATAGGACTCCTGCTCGATCGGGTGCACCACTCTGTTGACGCTGTTCAAGGTCGTACTCTCATCTCGATCATCTCAATGACGTCCACAGGGCAGATCTCCTGGCACTCCCCGCAGCCGGTGCAGCGGTCGGCCAGCACGGTCAGCGCTCGCGCTCCGTCGACGGCCGGCCGAATCGCGTGCTCTGGACAGGTCAGCAGGCATGCGCCGCAGCCCTGGCACGCGCCGATCTGTGCCATCAGACCGGTCACGGCTTCACTCCGCCCACCGGTAGCCGCGCGGGGTGACGAAGCGTCCGGCGACGATCCGCGACTGCGAGCAGCCGACGATCACCGTCGTGTACATGTCGATGACCGCCGGATCGAACTCGTCGAGCGTGGTCAGACCCTGCGTCTGGTCCGGCCGACCGGCGTTGCGCACCCAGCCGACCGGCGTCGTGCCCGGCCGGTGTTCGGCGAGGATCTCCACGGCCCGCGGCAGCTGCCAGTCCCGCTTCGCCGAGCGCGGATTGTAGAAGCTGACCACGAAATCGCCCTCGGCCGCGGCGCGCACCCGCCGCTCGATCGCCGGCCAGGGCGTGTGCAGGTCGGAGAGCGAGATCGAGCAGTGGTCGTGGCCGAGCGGCGCGCCGAGCACGTTCGAGGCGGTGGTGGCCGCGGTGATCCCGGGCACGCAGACCACCTCGATGTCGGCCGTATCCGCATGGTCGAGCGCCGGCGAGGCCATCGCGTACACACCCGCATCCCCGGAGCCGATCAACGCGACGCGGTGCCCGGCCCGGGCGAGGTCCACGGCGCTGCGGGCGCGCTGCTCCTCGGCGCCGAGCCCGGTGGCCTCGACACGCACCGCGGGGTCGAGCACGTCGCGGATCTGCTCGACGTATTGGTCGAGGCCAACCACCACGTCTGCGGCGCGCAGTTCGGCAAGGGCGCGCGGCGCGGTCAGGTCGCGGGCGCCCGGACCGAGGCCGATCACGGCGAGCCGACCCCGCACAGTTGAGGCGTGCTCGGGGTCGACCTGGGGTTCAGGATCGACTACGTGTTCGGCTACGGCGGCGGTCGCCATCGGGTACTCCCTCGCAGATTTCGTCTTCTCGACCAGCAGGCGTCCCGGCCGGCGTCCTCGGCCGGCGTAACGGGCGGCGGCCTCGGCCACGGACGGGGTGCCCGCCGCCGCCCTGACCACCTCGGACGGATTCGGGACCTCGATCACGGCCAGTTCCGCGGCCGGGTGGCAGCGCAGCGGCCAGTGGCGGGAACGCGCGGCCCCGACGATCCCCGGCTCGTCAGCCTTCAAGTCGGCGGTGGCCAGCGCGACGACGTCGCCCGACGACGCGCCGATCCGGGCGAGCACGGCGTCCACCGTCTCGAGGACCTCCGCCTCGCTCACGCCGCGCGACGCCCCGACGCCCACCACAAGCTCCCGCCGCGGCACCGGCGCCGCGGGCAGTGCCGGCAGCGGCCTGATCCCCTCCGCGTCACGCGCGTTGCTGATCACCGCTTCCGCGCCGATTGCCGCCGCGACCCGCCGCGCCAGGTCGTTCGCACCGTAGTGCCCGCCGAGCAGGGCGACTGCGAACCGCCGCCCCTCGTCGACGCACACCACCGGCGCATCAGTGGTCTTGTGCCCGAGCAGCGGTGCGAGGATCCGCACCGTCGCCCCGGTGGCGAGGAACGCCACGACCGCGTCACAGTCACGGAACGCGTCGCGCAGCGACTGCGCCACCGTGCCCGAGTCGACGACCTCGACCTCACCCGGCCACAGTGCCCTGAGGTACTCGGCGGCCGCCCGGCCCGAATCGGTGGCCGCGATGCAGCCGATCCGCCTCATAAGAGCTCACCCCACACGACGAAGACCGGGTTCTGCGCCGCGAGCCGGTGCGAACCGTCCGGCAGCACCGCGAAACGCGAACTCTGCTGCAGCACCCCGTCTGCCGCATAGCCGTGGCTGGCCAGCAGCGGCAGCACCGAACCGGCGCGCTCCAGGGACGCGAAGGTGGCGACGATCCGCGGCGGACGACGGTCCACCACCGTCCGCAGCACGTCCATCCCACCGCCACCGACGAACACAGCGTCCGGGTCGGGCAGCCGCGACGCGAAATCAGCCGCGTCCCCCGCACATATATATAGTCCTGTCTCACTGTGCCGAGCAGCGTTACGCCTGATGCGTGCGCACGCCTCGGCGTTCTTCTCCACCGCGAGCACTGCGGCCCCGCGCCGCGCGCACTCGATCCCCACCGAACCGGAGCCCGCGCCGAGGTCCCACACCAGGTCGCCGAACCGCGGCGCGATCCGCGCGACCGCCAGCGCCCGCGTCTCCGCCTTGGTGATCAGACCGTCCCGATGCTCGAAATCCTCGTCGGCGAGCGGCAACGGCGAGACGGCCCCCGCGGTCATCCCGCCGGAACGCGCCCCGGCCAGCCACCCCGCGTCCGAGCGCGCCGGCACCCGGGCGAGACAGAGCACGACGTTCGGGTCCAGCACCTCGGCCGCGACGGCCTCCCCGAGATCGAAGGACCGCACCCGCTCCTCGTCGGTGCCGAGCCGTTCGGCCACCCATATCACCCGGTCGGTCGGCTTGAGACCGGCCGCGAGCAGGCCCTTCGCCAGCTCACCCGGCCCCGAACTCGGGCTCGTCAACACGGCTACCTTCGGATGCGCCAAACACGCGTTCACCGCGCGACGCACGCTCCGCTGCGTACCGAGCGCACTGCCGTGCGCCGACACGATCGCCGCGTCATCCCAATCGAGGCGGACCGCCGCGAACGCCGCGGCCACCGAGGAGACCGCCGGGATCACCCGCGCCACCTCAAGTCCGCCGGCTCGCAACCGCCGGACGATCCCGAAGAAACCCGGATCCCCGGACGCCACCACGACCGCATGACCCTCGTGTCGCCGCAACCCCTCCAGCGCCGGCTCCAGCGCGCCGACCACGATCGTGCGCGCGCCCGGCGGCACCGGTACCGCCGCGAGATGTCGCTCGCCGCCGATCACCAGCGTCGCGGAACTCAGCGCCGCACGCGCCTCCGCCGTCAGTTCCGCTCCGGCGTATCCGACCACCGTGAGTTCACCCATGCCGTGCATCCCCACCGTCTCCCCACCGTACGTTCGAGCCCACCAGCTGCGACCCGGTGAAGTCCACCAGCGCGACCCGCGCCGAGACTGTACCGCCGCACTCCGCTTGGGCGAAGCGCTCGAGAACCTGCGCGACCTGCCTGCACAAGACCTCCGCACAGTCGGCCAGTGCACCCGCAGCATCCCAGAGTTCGTATACATGCCGCGCGGTATTAGCTTCCCGCACCCGCGTCGCCAATGTCGGATCGTTTGGCACGGCCCGGGTAGTGATCTCGGCGAGTACCTCCGTGTCCACCGCCGACCGGGTGTAGTGCGTCATCAGTACCCCGGACGCCAGCTTCGTCAGCTTGCCGACCATGCCGACGAACACCACGTCGCGCACCCCGTGCTCGACGCAACGGCGCAGCGCGGCCCCGGTGAAATCGCCCACCTCCACGAAACTCACCTCGGGCAGATCGGGCAGCAACGCCATCGCGCCCTTCTCGGTACGGCCGCCCGTGCACAGCACCAGCGTCGCCGGCACATCGGCACTCCCACGCTCAGCCGCCTGCGCCGCGAGCACACTGACCGCCTGCTCCACCGACGCCCGCCACGCCGCCGTCGAGAACGGACGCACGATCCCGGTCGTCCCCAGGATCGAGATCCCGCCGATGATCCCGAGCCGCCGATTGGTCGTCTTGCGGGCCATCACCTCGCCATCGGGCACGGAGATCACCACTCGGACGCCCCGCGCACTGAGGTCGACCGCCTCGCCCACCGCGCGGGCGATCATGGCCCGCGGAACGGGGTTGATCGCCGGACCGCCCACCTCGAGGCCCAGCCCCGGCTTCGTCACCACGCCGACGCCCACGCCGCCGTCCAGTTCGAGACCGGGCTTCTCGCGCCAGTCCACAGTCGCGGTCAGCCGGGCGCCGTGAGTGACGTCCGGATCGTCGCCCGCGTCCTTGACCACGACCGCTTCGGCCCGCCCGGGCATCGGGAATCCGCAGTGCTCGACCGCGAAGCGCACCCGCTCGGCCCAGCCGCCGTCCTTCCCGGGCAGTGCGATCTCCACCTCATGCTGCGGATCCCCGGTGGCGAGCGCGAGCACGGCGGCCTTCGCGGCCGCGCTCGCGCAGGAACCGGTGGTCCAGCCCGAGCGCAGCGCCTTGCCGCCGCGCTGTTTCATGGTGCGCGGCAGGTCGGGCTCACGAAGGTCATTCATCGGAAAAGTAATACCAGGTCTTATCGCGTCTTAACGGACTTGCCGAGTGTCGGCGGCACGCAGCGCCCGCCGCGCCGCGGGATCAGCGCGCCGATGCTCGTGGAAGTGACCGGGGTGGTAGAGGTGCGAGCGGGTCCCACTGGAGCCGAGCGCCGGGCCGACCAGGAACAAGGTGTGCTTCCACAGCTTGCGGGCCTTGACCGTCTCGGCCATGGTGCCGACCGTGCAATGCACGAGCTCTTCATCGGGCCAGGTCGCCCGGGACGCGACGATCACCGGCGTGTCCTCGACGTAGCCGCCGGCCAGCAGTTCGGCCGCCAACTGCCCGCAACGCGCGGCGGAGAGGAAGACGGCCATCGTCGTCCCGTGCGCGGCGAAGGAGCGGATCGTCTCACCCGGCGGCATCGGCGTCTTGCCGCCCTCCAGCCGGGTGAGGATGACGGACTGGGCGACCTCGGGCACCGTCAGCTCGCGCTGGGCCAGCGCCGCAACTGCGGAGAACGCCGAGACCCCGGGCACGACCTCCGTCTCCAGACCCAGCTCGCGGGCTCGCTCCAACTGCTCCTGGATCGCGCCCCATAGTGACGGATCGCCGGAATGCACCCGGGCGACGCGCAGACTCTCGCGTGCGGCCTGTTCGTAGTACGGCAACACGCCCTCGATCGGCAGCGACGCGGAGTCGACGATGACCGCGTCCGGGCGGGCGTGCTCCAGAATCTCGGCCTGCACCAGGCTCGACGCCCAGATGACGATGTCCGCGGCGCCGATCGCCCGGGCACCGCGCACGGTGATCAGATCCGCCGCCCCCGGACCCGCGCCGATAAAGGTGACCCGGCCCGTGGCCGACCCACTTAGCGTGGGCGTCATAGCGCTCCTCCACGTTCCCCGCGCGAGGGCGGAACGATCAATGTAGTGAAATAAGGCGCACGCCCGTCCTCGCGATCGAGCAACCCGCTGACGCACTCCGTCGGCAGCCCGAGATCCGTGCCGAGCACCGCGCCCGCAGCCCGCCCGGACGCTTCCACCATGGCGGCGAGGTCCGGCAGCGTACGTCCACCCTTATAAACGACTAGGGAGCCACCAAGGTTGAGAGCCGATTTCACCTCGTCCAGCCCGGCCGTAGCCGGAATGAGCGTGAGGGTTTCGCGGCCCTCGACGAGACGGACCTCCGCGCGTGCGGCAAGGTCCTGCATCGCGGTGATCCCCGGCACGCTCTCGGTCCGCACTCCGGCATCGCGTGCGACGACCGTCTGCGCGAGATAGCCGAAGGTCGAGTACACATTCGGATCGCCGAGCGTTACGAACACGACGGTCTCGGCACCGGAATCGAAGGTCTCGAGGACCGTGCGCGCAGCCTCGTCCCACGCCGCCAACCGCTCCGGCGTCGCCCCGCCCTGGTCCTCCAGCGCGAACACCAGGCGCCGCGCCTGCACACCCGTCGCGGCCAGCACGATCTGCTCCGCCCGCGACTCCCGATCAGCCGAGGCCGACGGCGCGAAGACAACATCCGCGGTGCGCAGCAACCGCGCCGCTTTGAGGGTAAGCAACTCCGGGTCTCCCGGGCCGACGCCAACACCGATCAGCGTTCTCGTCTCGCTCACGCCGCGCTCCTAACCGAGCGCGCCACACTCGCCGCGGCGGCCACGATCCGGCGCGGCACATCAGGGTGCCCGGCCCAATGAAGGTGCAGGTACGACGCGTGCAGCCGCGCACCCGCGAACCCCTCGGCGACCTTCGCGCCCTCATTCGACCGCCACAGCCACGCCGGTTCAGTCGAGGAGGCCGGATTCAGCGCCGTGCGATGAAACTCGTGGCCGTTCAGCCGCGCGCCCTCAACGCACAACACGGAATCCGTCGCCGCAACGGCCTCCCGATAGCCGAGCGTCAGCCGCTCGGTCATCACGGCCTCGGCATCGATGACCCCGCACATCGGGACGCCGTCCAGCTTCTTTGCGAGATACAGCAGCCCGGCGCACTCGGCCGCGACGACGCCCCCCGCCGCGGCGAAGTCGTGCACCTCAGCCAGCAGCGAGGCATTCTCAGCCAGCGCGGACGCGTACACCTCGGGGAAACCGCCCCCGATGACCAGCGCCGACGTCCCATCAGGAAGTTTCTCCGCATGCAGCGGGTCGAAAGTGACGACCTCGGCGCCGGCCGCCGCGAGCAGCTCGGCGTGCTCGGCGTACGAGAAGGTGAACGCCGCTCCCCCGGCGACCGCCACGACCGGCCGCGAACCGGTGCCCGCACCTGATGCACCGGACTCCGCGCCGACACCGAGCTCTGCGATCGCCGACTCGGGCGACCACTCGTCAGGGCCGTCCACCGTCACCGGCGTCGCGCTCGCCGCAATGCGCTCGATCTGATCGAGGTCTACGTTCGCGGCCACCAGATCGGCCATGGCGTCCACCGTCGCCAGCGCCTCCGGTGCACGCTCGGCCACCGGCACCAAGCCCAGATGCCTCGACGGATTCGCCACCGCGTCCGACCGATGCAGCACACCGAGGAGCGCCACGCCGATCTCTTCCAGCGCGGCCGCCAGAATCTCCCGGTGCCGCGGTGAACCGACTCGGTTCAGCACCACTCCGGCGACCCGCACCCGGCGATCGAACCCGCGGAACCCGTCCACCAGCGCCGCCACCGAACGACCCTGCGCCGTCGCGTCCACGACCAGGATGACCGGCGCCCCGATCAACGTCGCCACCTGGGCGGTCGAAGCGAGTTCGCCGCGCCCGGTCGCGCCGTCGTACAGGCCCATCACGCCCTCGACCACGGCTACGTCGGCAGTCGCCGCGCCGTACGCGAACAGGCCGACCGTGCGACGCTCGCCGACCAGGAACGGATCCAGATTTCGCCCCGGACGCCCCGACGCCAGTGCGTGATACCCGGGATCGATGTAGTCGGGGCCCACCTTGAACGGAGCTACTCGCCGACCACGCCGCGCCAACGCCGCGATCAGCCCCGTCGCCACGGTCGTCTTGCCGTGGCCGGAGGCCGGAGCCGCGATCACCACCCGAGGAGTGGTCACACTCACCATTCGATGCCCCGCTGGCCCTTACGCCCGGCGTCCATCGGATGCTTGACCTTCGTCATCTCGGTGACCAGGTCGGCGTACTCGACCAAGGCGGGCGCGGCGGAGCGGCCGGTGATCACGACGTGCTGAGTGCCCGGCCGCTCGCGCAGCACCGAGACGACCTCGTCCACGTCCACCCAGCCCCAGGTCATCGGGTAGGTGAACTCGTCGAGCAGGTACAGCCGGTAGGTCTCGGCCGCCAGGTCGCGCTTGATCTGCTCCCAGCCGGCCCGCGCGTTCTCCGCCTGCATCTCAGGATCCGTATGCAGGTCGCGTTGGATCCAGCTCCAGCCCTCGCCCATCTTGTGCCAGGCCACCGGCGCGCCCTGGCCGGTCTGCTCGTGCAGCGTGCCGAGGGTCTTGAACACCGGCTCCTCGCCGATCCGCCACTTCGCGCTCTTCACGAACTGGAACACGCCGATCGGCCAGCCCGCATTCCAGGCCCGTAGCGCGAGCCCGAACGCGGCGGTCGTCTTCCCCTTGCCATGGCCGGTGTGCACGATCGTGAGCGGAAGCGCCCGGCGCTGCTTGGTGGTGAGCCCGTCCTCGGGGACGAACTCGGGCTTGCCTTGGGGCACGGCTCAGGCTGCCTTTCGCACGGAGACGGGGTCGGACAAAGTCGGATTCATCGGAACGGACGCACCGGCAGGCGCGGTGACCCGGCGGACCGTGCGGTCCAGCGCGTCCGCGGAGAGCGAGGCCATCGGCACGTGCTCGCCGCCCAGAAGTCCGGCCAGCTCGGCGGCCAGCCCCAGCCGCACCGGACCCGACTCGCAATCCACGACGATGCTGGTGACGCCGGTCGAGGCCAGGAACGCCGCCGCACGCCGGGACTCCGAGAGCGCGTTCGGGCCGCCGGTGGCGCGGCCATCCGTCACCAGAACGAGCAGCGGACGCCGCCGCGGATCGCGCAGGCGCTCGCGACGCACGACGTCATGGGCGGTCAGCAGTCCGGCGGCGATCGGTGTGCGGCCGCCGGTGGGCAGCGCGGCGAGTCGGGCGGCAGCGGCCTCCACGGAGCCGGTCGGCGGCAACGCGACATCGGCCGCCGAGCCCCGGAACGTGACGAGGCCGACCTTGTCGCGCCGCTGATATGCGTCGAGCAGCAGCGAAAGCACGGCGCCCTTCACCGCGGACATGCGGGCCCGCGCGGCCATCGAGCCCGAGGCGTCGACCACGAACAAGACGAGGTTGCCCTCGCGATCCCGGCGAACGGCGGTCCGCAGGTCGGCGGGACGCAGCTGAACCCGCGTCAGGGCCGCGGAGTCCTGCCCCACGCGCGGCTGAGCGTCCTGCCGAGCTGCCTGATGCGGGGCGGCGGCACGCAGCGTGGCCGGGAGATGAATCACCTTGCCCTGAGCGGATCCGGACGTGGGCCGCTCAGATCCGACGGTGCGGCCGCGACCGGGCGAACGGCCGGCGGAACGCCGACCAGGCACGCCCTCGCCGACGCCGGGCACGGCGAACAGGCGGGTGCGGAACGGGTCGGCAGCAGCGACGGCAGGTTGTTCCGCGGCACGAGCGGGCATGTTCGAGTTCGCATCAGACGGCGACGGTGCGGGCTGGTCAAGGCCGGTTGGCGCCGGCGTCGGCGCTTCAACCCGGGTATCGCCGGTTGCGTCGGCTTGCGCGGCATCTTGCGCCCCAACAGTTCCGGGCCTGTTATTCGACTCCTCGGACTGCTCCGGCGCCTGCCGCGGCTCCCCGCCGCCGGACCCGTCCGGGCCGTCGTCTCTCGGGCCGTCGTCATCCGGCCCGTCCGAATCCGGACCTTCCGCCCCCGGCGGTCCCTCCGTGCCTTCCGGATCGGCCGCCGCGTCCGCCAACTGCTGCTGGTCGAGCCCCGGCGCGTCGAACGGACTGCGCCGACGCCGGTGCGGCAGCGCGAGCCGCGCCGCGTCCCGCACCTCCTGCGCCGTGACCTCGGTAAGTCCGCGCCACGCGGCGAGCGCGACCGCTGCCCGAGCCGTCACCAGGTCCGCGCGCATGCCGTCGACCTCGAACGCCGCACAGATCCGGGCGATCCGCTCCAGTTCGCCGTCCGGCAGGACGACCCCGGGCAACGCGGCGCGGGCGGCCGCGATCCGCCGACCGACTTCAGCGTCTGCCTCGGCCCAGCGCGCGCAGAACGCCGCCGGGTCGGCCTCGTAGTCCAGCCGCCGCCGCACCACCTCGGCCCGCTGGCGCGGTTCGCGGCTGGCCACGACGTCCACGGTGAGCCCGAAGCGGTCAAGCAGTTGCGGCCGGAGCTCGCCCTCCTCCGGATTCATCGTCCCCACCAGCAGGAAGCGCGCCGCGTGCCGCACGGACACGCCGTCCCGCTCCACATGCGCCTCGCCCATCGCGGCGGCGTCGAGCAGCACGTCGACCAGATGGTCCGGCAGCAGGTTGACCTCGTCGACGTAAAGCAGACCTCGATGGGACGCGGCGAGCAGGCCGGGCTGGAAGGCGGCCTCGCCACGGCCGAGCGCCCGTTCGAGGTCGAGCGCGCCGGTCAGCCGGTCCTCGGATGCCCCGATCGGCAACTCGACCAGGCGGGCCGGGCGCCGGGCGGCGGAAATCCCCGAAGCCGAGGCGGAGTCGGACGCCGCGGCGTGCGGTCCGTCCGGACAGTCGGGATCAGCGGCGGCGGGATCGCAGGAGAAGCGGCAGCCGGGGACGGCGTCCACCGCGGGCAGCACATCGGCCAGCGCGCGGACCATCGTCGACTTCGCGGTGCCCTTCTCCCCGCGGACCAACACACCGCCGACGGCCGGGTGCACCGCGTTGAGGATCAGCGCCAAGCGCAGGTCGTCCTGGCCGAGAACGGCCGAAAAGGGGAAACGCACCACTGCGCCTTTCTTCTCGCGGGAGCCCACGCCCGATCGAGCAAGCGGATAACGGTGTCGGGCGCAGTTCCTGACTCACGCACCTGCAGCGACGGGCGGCGTCGATGAACGGGCGTTGACAGTGGCGGGACCGTTCCGGATTCGCACCGGATTCCTGCGGGACCGACGGATAGAGCATAGCCGCCGGGGCGTACCGGCCAAACCGGCGCTCGCGCCGCCTATCGCCACCCGCCCGCGCACGGCAGAATGTGCACCATGAAGAAGCTGATCAACGCCCCGGAGTCGGTGGTCGCGGACGCGCTGGAGGGCCTGTCCTTCGCGCATCCGGAGCTTTCGGTGGACCTCGAGCGCCGGTTCGTGCGGCGCGCGGGCACGCCGACGGCGGGCAAGACGGCGCTGGTCTCCGGCGGCGGTTCCGGCCACGAGCCGCTGCACGCCGGGTTCGTCGGCTTCGGGATGCTCGACGCGGCCTGCGCGGGCGAGGTCTTCACTTCTCCGGTGCCGGATCAGATGCTCGCCGCCGCGCAGTCCGTGCACGCGGGGGCCGGGGTGCTGTTCCTGGTGAAGAACTACACCGGCGACGTACTCAACTTCCAGCTAGCGGCGGAGCTCCTGGATGACGAGGGGATCGAGTCGCGCACGGTGCTCATCGACGACGACGTGGCGGTGGAGGACTCCCTTTACACGGCCGGCCGACGCGGCACCGGCGCGACGTTGTTCGCTGAGAAGATCGCCGGAGCACTGGCCGAACGCGGCGGCGACCTGGCCACGGTGGCGGCGATGGCCGAGCAGGTCAACGCGAACAGCCGGTCCTTCGGCATCGCGCTCGGTCCGTGCACCACTCCGGCCGCCGGACGTCCGGGCTTCCAACTGGCCGAGGACGAGGTCGAACTCGGCATCGGCATTCACGGCGAGCCGGGCCGCAGGCGCGCGCCGATGGCCCCGGCGAGCGAACTGGCCGAACAGGCCGTCGACGCCGTGTGCACCGACCTGGACTTCACCGGCGACGCGATGGTGCTGGTCAACGGCATGGGCGCGAGCCCGCTGCTCGAGCTCTACGTGGTCTACAACGAGGTGCACCGAGCGCTGGAGAAGCGCGGCGTCAGGATCGTGCGAAACTTGGTCGGCAATTATGTGACGAGTTTGGACATGCCCGGCTTCTCGGTCACGCTGTGCCGGGCCGGCGAGGACATGCTGGAACTGTGGGATGCGCCGGTCAGGACCCCGGCACTACGGTGGGGCGCGTGAGCGTGGAGCAGCGCGACGCCGATAATCCGGAACTGAATGCGCGCTTCTTCCTCGTCTGGATCGGGCGTATCGCCGAGGCCATCGCCGAGGAGAAGGACCGATTGACCGACTTGGACGCGGCGATCGGCGACGGGGACCACGGCACGAATCTGAATCGCGGCTTCACCGCAGTGCGCGCCGCGCTCGAGGCGAAGCAACCCGAATCGCCGGGCGCGGTGCTGGTAACCGTCGGCGGCACCCTGATCAGCACGGTCGGCGGCGCTTCCGGCCCCTTGTACGGCACCGTCTTCCGGCGTATGGGCAAGGCGCTCGGCGAGGCGGAGAGCGTGACCGTGCAGGATCTGGCGGCGGCGTTCGAGGCCGGGCTCGAGGGCCTGTGCAAGCTGGGCGGTGCGAACGTCGGCGACAAGACGATGGTCGACGTCTTCGCCCCGGCAGTCGACGCGTTCAAGTCCGCAGCGGGTGACGGGGCGTCAGCCGAGCGGTCGGCCTTCAACCTGGCGGCGGACGTAGCCGAGGCGGGGGCACGAGAGACGATCCCGCGGCGGGCGCGCAAGGGCCGGGCCAGCTATCTGGGCGAGCGCAGCGAGGGGCACGAGGACCCCGGCGCGGCCTCGGCGGCGCTGATCTGGCGGGCGCTGGCCCAGACCGCGGCAGCGGGCTGAACGGGCAAGAGCGGCCGCGAGCTTGATCCCGGTAGTATGTCGAGCGTGAAACTGGTCGGCGTGGTCCTCGTCTCGCACAGCGCCAAGCTCGCTGACGGCTTGGCGGAGCTGGTGCGTGAGCTCGGCGGCGACCAAGTGCCGGTGATCGCAGCCGGCGGCATGGACGACGGCAGTCTCGGCACGAGCTACGGCCGGATCGAGGAGGCCGTGCGCGAGGCCGACCAGGGCGCGGGCGTACTGCTGCTCGGCGACCTCGGCAGCGCGCTGCTCACGGTAAAGACGCTGCTGGACGAGGGCGTGGGCAAAGAAGCGCGGGCGGTGCTCGCGGACGCCCCGTTCGTCGAGGGCGCAGTTGCAGCCGTGGTGACGGCCTCAGCCGGCGGAGACCTCGAAGCAGTGCGCGCGGCGGCCGAAGAGGCACGCCTGTTCCGCAAGCTGTAGGCGCTGCCGTTGCGGCTGCCACTACCGGCGCCGCTGTCGGAGGGCGCGGTTAGTATTCGGGCATGGGTAAGCAGATCGCGCTGCTACGCGCCGTCAACGTGGGCAAGCGGCAGGTCCCGATGGCCCGGCTGAAAGAACTCATGAGCGCGGCCGGGTTCCAGGACGTGAGCACATACCTGCAGTCCGGCAACGTGTTCTTCGCAGACGGCGGCCGGAGCCCGCAGGAGAACGGCGCTCGCCTGGAGAAGCTGCTGTTGGACGAATTCGGCTTCGTCGTCGAGGTCGTGATGCGGAGCACGGAGCAACTGGACGCGATCATCGCGGCGAACCCGTTGCCCGAGCGTGTGGCGGACCCTAAGCGTTACGTGGTGACGTTCTTCGGCAAGGCCCCGGACCAGACGGGGGCAGCGGGGCTGAAGCCCGAGGACTTCGCGCCGGACGAGTTCGCGTTCCTGGGGACGGAACTGTACTCGTGGAGCCCGAACGGGGTGCACACGAGCAAGTTCACGCCGCAGTTCCTGAAGCGGAAGCTCGGCGTTCCAGTGGCGACGGCGCGCAACTGGAGCACCGTGCTCAAGCTGAGGGAGCTGGCCGAGGGCTGAGTCAGCCCTCGGCCACTTCGCCCTACTCTCCTTCGAGATCGCCTTCCAGCTCCAGGTACACTGCGCGCAATTTGTCCAGCGTCGCGGCGTCCGGCTCGGCCCAGAGCTTTCGCTCCGCCGCCTCCAACAAGCGTTCGGCGATTCCGCGCAGGGCCCACGGATTCGACTTCCGCATGAATTCGGCATTGGTTTCGTCGAACACGTACGCCGCCGCCAGGCGCTCGTACATCCAGTCGTCGACGACACCCGCCGTCGCGTCGTAGCCGAACAGGTAGTCCACCGTCGCGGCCTGCTCGAAGGCGCCCTTGTAGCCGTGGCGCTGCATCGCGGCGATCCACTTCGGATTCACCACGCGGGAGCGGAATACGCGGTGGGTCTCCTCGGCCAAGGTCCTCGTCTTCACCGTGTCCGGCACCGCGCTGTCGCCGACGTACGCCGCAGGTGAGCTTCCCGTCAGTGCCCTGACGTAGGCGATCATGCCGCCGTGGTACTGGAAGTAGTCGTCCGAGTCGACGATGTCGTGCTCTCGGGTGTCCTGGTTCTTCGCGGCCGCCTCGATCCTTCGGAAGGCCGCGTCCATGTCCGCCCGCGCCTCCCTGCCGCTCAGGCCTCTGCCATACGCGTAGCCGCCCCAGACCGCGAAGACCTCGGCGAGGTCCGCGTCCGAGCTCCAGTTGCGCGCGTCGATCAGCGGGAGCAGGCCCGCGCCGTACGCTCCGGGCTTCGAACCGAAGATCCTGGTCGTCGCACGTCGGCTGTCGCCGTGCTCGCGCTGGTCGGCCTCGGCGTGCGCCTTGACGAAGTTTTCCTCGTCGCTCTCGTCAGTCAGCTGCGCGACGGCTTGGATCGCGTCGTCCAGCAGGGTGATCACGTGCGGGAAGGCGTCGCGGAAGAAGCCGGAGATGCGGACCGTCACGTCGATGCGCGGCCTGCCGAGCTCCGCCGACGGGATCACCTCGAAGCCGGTCACCCGCCTGGACGCCGCGTCCCAGGTCGGCCGCACACCGAGGAACGCCAGAATCTCGGCGAGGTCGTCGCCCTGGGTGCGCATCGCGCTCGTTCCCCAGACGGTGATGCCGACGGAACGCGGGTAGTCGCCGGTGTCCTCCTTGTGCCGCTTGAGCAGCGACTCGGCGAGCGCGCTGCCCACGTCCCAGGCTGTGCGCGACGGGATCGCCTTCGGGTCCACGGAGTAGAAGTTGCGGCCGGTCGGAAGCACCCCGACCAGGCCTCGGGTCGGTGAGCCGGAGGGGCCGGCGGGCACGTAGCCGCCGTTGAGAGCCAGCAGGATGTTGTCGATCTCGTCCGTCGTGCGACGCAGCCGGGGCACGACCTCCGTGGCTGCGAACTCCAGGACTCTGCGTACATCGGGGCTGTCCGACAGCTTCGCGATCTCAGTCGCGGACGGGTCCCAGTCGGACGCGGCGAGCGCCTCGACCAGGTCGCGGGCCTTCTGCTCAAGTTCGTCGACGTGCTCGGGGTCCGTCTCGGCGTTCTCCGGTAGTCCCTCGGCCAGGGCGATCGCGCGCCGCAGCCCGGGCAACGCGCCGTGCACGCCGCCGAAAACCTGCTGCGCGCGGACGATCGCGAGGACGTCGTTGACCAGCTCCGCGCCCTCGGGCGCCCGGCCGAGCACGTGCAGACCGTCGCGGATCTGCACGTCCTTGATCTCGCACAGGTAACCGTCGATGTGCAGGACGAAGTCGTCGAAGTCTTCCGCGCCCGGCATGGCCTCCTGGTGCAGGTCCCGGTGCAGCTCGGCGGAGGTGACGACCTCCCAGATCTGCGCGCGCAGGGTCGGCGCCTTGGCCGGGTCGAGCGCCTGGACGGTGGTGTACTCGTCCAGCAGCTGCTCAAGCTTCGCCAGTTCGCCGTACGCGTCGGCGCGGGCCATCGGCGGGATCATGTGGTCGATCACGGTCGCGTGCGCGCGCCGCTTTGCCTGCGTACCCTCGCCGGGGTCGTTGACGATGAACGGATAGATCAGCGGCAGCTCGCCGAGTACCGCGTCCGGGGCGCACGACGCCGACATGCCGAGCCCCTTGCCGGGCAGCCACTCGAGCGTGCCGTGCTTACCTAGGTGGAGCAGCGCGTCCGCCGCGAATTCCTCGGCCAACCAACGGTATGCGGCGAGGTAGTGGTGGCTCGGCGGCAGGGCGGGGTCGTGGTAGATGGCGATCGGGTTCTCGCCGAAGCCGCGCGGTGGCTGGATCATCAGGACGACATTGCCGAAGGTGAGGCTGGCGAGCACGATGTCGTCGCCGTCCACGTAGAGCTGCCCGGGCGGCTCGCCCCAGTGCTCGCGGATCTTCTCGCGCAGGTCGGCCGGGAGCGCGGCGAACCAGGCCTCGTACTCGGTCAGCGGCACCCGCGCCGTGGCCGCCGCCAGCTGATCGTCGGTGAGCCACTCCACGTCGTGGCCGCCGGCGGCGATGAGCGAGTGGATGAGCTGGTCGCCGTCCTCGGGGAACTCGCCGACCACGTACCCGGCCGCGCGCATGGCCGTCAGCAGGCTTACGGCGGAGGCCGGCGTGTCGAGGCCGACGGCGTTGCCGATGCGCGCGTGCTTCGTCGGGTAGCTGGAGAGCAGGATGCCGATCCGCTTGTCCGCGTTCGACTTCTGGGACAGGGCGGCGTGCCGCACGGCGATCCCGGCGACCCTGGCCGCGCGCTCGGGGTCGGCCCGGTAGACCGGGATGCCGTCCTCGTCCGGCTCCTTGAACGAGAAGGGCACTGAGATCAGGCGCCCGTCGAATTCGGGGATGGCCACCTGCATCGCGGCGTCCATCGGCGTGAGCGCGGCGTCGGACTCGTGCCAGGCCGCGCGGGAGGAGGTCGTCGCAATGCCCTGGATCACCGGTACGCCGAGCTCGCGCAGCGCGCCGACATCCCACGCGTCTTCATCTCCGCCCGCACTCGCATCGGCCGCGACCGCACCGCCGCCGGCCAGCACCGTCGAGATGAGGGCGGAACAGCCTCGTAGTAAGTTGATGAGAGCGTCGCCCTCGCCCTCCGGCACGCGAAGCGACCGCAGCGAGGAGCAGAAGATCGGGCGGGCGTTGGCGCCCGCGGCCTCCACTGCGTCGCAGAGCTCATCGACGAACGCGGTGTTGCCGGACAGCTCGTGCGCCCGATAGTAGACCACGCCGACGGTCGGGCGCGCCGGATCCTCGCTCCTACCGGCCCGGATGCCGTATTCCGGCGCCTCGACCACCGGCTCGGCGTCAGCGTTCTGATCACCGCCGCGTACCGTCGCGTCCAGGTACCGGGCGAGGCGGCCGAGGTTCTCCGGTCCGCCCGCGATCAGATAGCGCGAAGCGTGCGCGACCACGTTCACCGGCACCGAGGAGAGCGCGATCAGGTCGGCGTCCGGCACGGCCTCGCCACCCAGGGCCGCCGTCGGCACTCCGGCCCTGGCCAGTGCGGCAAGCCCCGCCTCCCACACCCGGGCGCCGCCGAGCAGCCGCACCACTGCCGCGTCCACGCCGTCGAGCAGTTCGGGCAGGTCCTGCTCCGTCAGCCGCGCCGGATTGGCCACCCGGAACCCGGCCCCGGCCGCGCGCGCGGCCAGCAGGTCGGTGTCCGCGGTGGAGACCAGCAGGAGGGTGAACGGCACGGTCGGTACCCCGGGCTTCCTGTTCCGGCGTCGGCGCCGGGCCGGACGGGGGCCGGTCAGGTCGCCGCGCGAGGCGGTGCTTACGGTCCCGAAGTCTACGCACGCCACCCGGGTTTATCGGATCGTCACCTCTCAGCCGCATGCCATCCACCGCCCAATACGTTCAAAACATGATCGGTGGTGCTAGGTTCGTCCCCGTGGCCATCCACCACGCCGCCGAGACCGGCTACAACCTCGCCGCGGCGGACTACGAGCGCGTCCGACCCTCGTATCCGACCCGCGCCCTCGCCGTGCTCGCCGACGCCCTCGACCTCGGGCCCGGACACCGGGTCGCCGATCTCGGGGCCGGCACCGGCAAGTTCACCCGACTACTCGCCCTCACCGGCGCCCGGGTGCTCGCCGTGGAACCGGTGGCGGCCATGCGCGAGCGGCTGACCGAACTGCTGCCGCAGGTCGAGACCGTGGACGGAGTGGCGGAGGCGACCGGGCTGCCGGACGGCTCGGTGGACGCGGTCGTGGCCGCGCAGGCCTGGCACTGGTTCGACGGCCCCGCCGCGCTGACCGAGATAGAGCGGGTCACCAGTCCCACCGGACGGCTCGGCCTGGTGTGGAACACGCTCGACCTGTCCGTGCCGTGGGTCGCCGCGTACTCGCGCATCTACCAGGTCTGGCGCACCTCGGAAGTCCCGGTGCACACCGACGGCGCCTGGCGCACGGCCTTCGAATGCAGGCGCGGCTGGAAGCCGCTGAATTCGGCGCACGTGCCGAACCCCTACGTCACCGACCGGGACGGCGTGCTCGGCCAGGCGCTCACCTCAAGCCGGATCAGCACTCTGGACGAGGAGAGCCGGGCCGAGGTGCGCCGCGAATTGGTCGCGGTGCTCGACCGCTTCCCGGACACCTGCGGCGACCGCATCGAGATCCCGTACGTGACGGACATCTACTGGACAGCCAAGCGCTGAACCGCACCGGCGTGTGCATACCGATCTCGGTGGGCCGGACGCTAGGATTTCCGCTCATCGACTCGTCAGATCACCATGTCTATGAACGGGGTTGGGGACGACCATGTCGTATCAGGATCCGCAGCAGCAGCCGGGGCAGAGTTGGGGGCAGCAGAACTCCGGACCAGGCTGGGAATCGCAGCAGCCGCAGATACCTCAGCAGCCGAACTACGGTTCGGCGCCCGGCTACGGCCAACCAGGCTATGAGCAGCAGCAGTACGCGCAACAGCAGGCGCAGCAACAAGCCGGTGCGCAGCAGGGCTACGGTCAGCCGCAGGACTATGTTCCGCCGAATCAGGGCTATGGGGCGCCGCAGCAGAATTCAGGGCAGAACTGGCAGTCACAGCAGGGATTCGGCCAGTCGCAGCAGAATTACGCGTCGCCCCAAGGCCAGGGATTCGGCCAGTCGCAACAGAATTACGCGTCGCCCCAAGGCCAGAGTTTCGGCCAGTCGCAGCAGAACTTCGCACCGCCGCAAGACCAGGGCTTCGGCCAGTCGCAGCAGAATTACCCGCCGCCGCAAGGCCAGGGCTTCGGGCCGCAGCCCTACGGCGCCCCGCAGCAGGGCTACGGCCCGCAGAGCGACTTCGGCTCGGGCGCGGGCTACGGCTACCCCGGCCCGCTGCCCCAGGGCAACAGCGGCCTGGCCACGGCGGCCCTGTGGCTCGGCATCATCGGCGGCTGGGGCCTGATCAACCTGGTGATCTCGATCATGGCCATCAACGAGACCGGCCCGGGCAAGAAGGCCGGCCGGGGCAAGGCCGTCACCGGGCTCTGCCTTACCTTGGTCTGGGCCGCGGTGTGGGCAGGACTGATCTTCGCGGTCAGCAACAACACGAAGAATGTCGCCAACATCACCCCTGCGCCGTCGGCCTCGTTCAGCACGTCCGCCGCCGGGACTGCGACGACGGGCGCCACCACCGGCTCCACCGCCGGCCACGGAACCGTGAGCGGCGCGACCGACCCGGGCTGCAAGGCAGCGCAAGCCGCGTTCAACACACTCAGCGCCAACTCGTCGCAGTCCGGCGCGCTCAGCACGCTCGCTTCCTCGCTGCAGAGCGCGGCGAGTGAGAGCCAAGTGGCCTCCAGCCAGATCAGTGCGGTCGCCTCGGATGTCAATCAGCTGGTCGGGGGCACCCTGCCGCCCACCTTCAACGCCGACATCAACGCGATGGGGACGGCTTGCGGCATGACGTTCCACTACACCGGCTGACCTGCGGACCGGCCTGACCCTGCGCCGCGTCGGCCAGGTCAGGCCAGCAGCTTCACGATGGCCGCGACGCCGACGCAGACGATGACGCCGCGTAGGACCGCGGGCGGAAGCTTGCGGCCTACCCGTGCGCCGATCTGGCCGCCGAGGACGGAGCCGAGGGCGATCAGGCCGGCGGCGGTCCAGGAGACGTGGCTGAGGATGATGAACAGGATCGCCGCGACGCCGTTGACCAGACCGGCCAGGATGTTCTTGACGGCGTTGATCCGCTGCAGCGGGTCGGTGAACGCGATGCCGAGCATGGCTAACAGAAGTACGCCCTGCGCCGCGCCGAAGTAGCCGCCGTAGACGCCGGTGGCGAAGACCCCGAACCAGAGCAGCGGCCCGCCGGCCTCCCGCTCCGCCGTGCCCTTGGTCTCCCGGCGCCGGGCGGCCCACGCGCCGACCCGCGGCTGCGCGATCACCAGCACCAGCGCGAGGCCGATCAGCACCGGCACCACGTCCTGGAACGCGGAGGCGGGCAGGTGCAGCAGCAGCACCGCGCCGAGCACGCCGCCGAGCACCGAGCACACGCCGAGGGTCAGCGCCCTGCGACGCTGCCCGGTCAGCTCGGCGCGGTAGCCGTATGCGCCGGAGACCGAGCCGGGCACCAGGCCGATGGTGTTGGAGACGTTCGCCAGCACGGGCGAGTAGCCGAACGCGAGCAGGGTGGGGAAGGTCAGCAGGGTGCCGGAGCCGACGACGGTGTTCATCACACCGGCGGCTATCCCGGCCCCGAAGATCGCGGAGTACTCGACTAGATCATGTGCGGCGGTCACCCAGCCGAGTCTAGCGTCCGGTTATTGACGCACCCCTTACCGTCTCGCGGAATGGCTACCGCACGGCCGCGCCCGGCGCCTACTCGTCCCGGCGGAAGAGCACGTCCGCAGGCGATCGGCGCGCACTCGGCCGGTCGGTCGGAGCCGGAGCCGGCGGCGCCTGCTCGCCGGAGCGGGCCGGGGGCAGCGCGGCCGCCTCCTCCGCCTCCTCCACCGACGGCGTCTCCGGCAGCGGTGCGGCCTGCAGGGCGGGTCCGGCCGGCGCGACGGGCCCACCGGTCGTGTTGGTGAACGCGCTGCTGATCCCCTCGACCGCCTTGCCCAGCTCGCTCGGCACGATCCAGAGCTTGTTCGACTGGCCGTTCGCGATCTTCGGCAGCATCTGCAGGTACTGGTAGCTGAGCAGCTTCGAGTCGGCGTCGCCGTCGTGGATCGCCTTGAAGGTCTTGGAGATCGCGCTCGCCTCGCCGTCCGCCTTCAGCGCCGCGGCCTTGGCCTCGCCCTCCGCCTTGAGGATCATCGACTGCCGCTCGCCCTCGGCCCGCAGGATCTCGGCCTGCTTGACGCCCTCGGCCGACAGGATGGTGGCGCGCCGCTCGCGCTCGGCCCGCACCTGCTTCTCCATCGCCTCGGTGATGTCCCGGTTCGGCTGGATGGTGCGCAGCTCGACCCGGCTGACCCGGATCCCCCAGCGCCCGGTCTCGTTGTCCAGCACGTCGCGCAGCTGCCGGTTGACCTCGTCACGGCTGGTGAGCGTCGCCTCGAGGTCCATCCCGCCGATGATGTTGCGCAGCGTGGTGGACACCAGGTACTCGATGGCCTGCACGAAGTTCTGGATCTCGTAGGTGGCCCGGCGCGGGTCGATCACCTGGAAGTAGACGACCCAGTCGATGTAGACGAGCAGGTTGTCCTCGGTGATGACCTCCTGCGGCGGGAACGGCATCACCTGCTCGCGCAGGTCGACGGTCGCACGCACCCGGTCGGCGCCGGGCACCAGGAAGCGCAGTCCCGGCTCGAGGGTCCGCTTGTAGCGGCCGAAGCGCTCGATCACCGCCGCCGTGGCCTGCGGCACCACCCGGATCGAACGGTAGACGTAGAAGATCACCGCCAGGACGACGACGACCACGAACACGACCAGACCGAGAGTGCCCATCAGCGCCTCAATCCTCCACTCTCGATTGGCTTCGATTCTCGGGTGCCACGGCTCGCTGCGGATACGGGCACGATTACACCACCACCGCGGTGGCCCCGTCGATCGCCGCGACGTGCACGGCTTCTCCGGGTTCGAAGATCCCTTCCGGATCGAGTGCCCGCGCGCTCCAGATCTGGCCGTCGAGCCGGATCTGACCTCGGTATACGTCGACCCGCGTGGTCACCAGGGCCTCCTGGCCGACCAGGGCGGCGGCACCGGTGCGCAGTCCGGGTCCGGCCTGCCGGCGCACCGCGACCGGGCGCACGAAGGCGACCAGGGCGAGGGTGACGACCACGAACGCGGACAGCTGGCCGTACCAGGGGACGCCGGCCACGGCGAGGATCGCGGCGGCGATCGCACCGCCGAAGGGCATCAGGAAGACGAGCGCGTTCGTCGCCATCTCGCCGAGCAGCAGCAGTACGGCGGCCAATAGCCACCATTCCCAGCTGTGCAATGTGGCCACCGACCCCATGCCGTCATGGTAGCCGGTGGTTGACGTGGCGTCAGCAATCTTGAGCGAAGACGGCCGGATCCGGGCAGCGCGTCTTCCCGGACGATGGGTTTCAGAATGCGAAATCAGTGCTCGGGGAAGACGGTCACAGGCCCCTGGCGTAGTACCGGCCCTCGTAGGTCTGCACCTGCAGCGGGATGCCGTAGCAGGCGGAGAGGTTCTCCGAGGTGAGGGTGAGCTCGGTGGGCCCGGAGGCGACCACCGCGCCCTGGCGGATCAGCAGGGCGTGGGTGAAGCCGGGCGGGATCTCCTCGACGTGGTGGGTCACCAGCACGGTGACCGGGGAGGCCGGGTCGGCGGCGTGGTTGGCCAGCCGGCGCACCAGGTCCTCGCGGCCGCCGAGGTCGAGGCCGGACGCGGGCTCGTCGAGCAGCAGCAGTTCGGGGTCGGTCATCAGGGCCCTGGCGACCAGGGCGCGCTTGCGCTCGCCGCTGGAGAGGGTGCCGTAGGTGCGCTCGGCGAAGCCGTCAAGGCCCCACCAGGACAGCAGGTCGTCGGCCCGGCCGGTGTCGGTCGCCTCGTAGTTCTCGCGCCAGCGCGCCACCTTGCCGTAGGCGGCGCTGAGCACGACGTCGCGCACCTTCTCCCGGCCAGGCAGCCGCTGGTCCACGGAGGCCGAGGTCAGGCCGATCCGGGTGCGCAGTTCGAACACGTCGATCTTGCCGAGGGTGCCGCCGAGCACGGTCGCGGTGCCCGCGGTCGGGTGCATCTGCGCCCCGACGATCTGCAGCAGTGTCGTCTTGCCGGCGCCGTTCGGCCCTAGCACGACCCAGCGTTCGCCGTCGGCGATCCGCCAGTCGATTCCGGCGAGCAGCTTCTTGCCGTCCCGCACGACCGTCACGTCGACCAGATCAAGCACGTCCGTCATGCGTGCCAACCTACCTTCGGCACCCTTCCCGATCCAAGTCCCGGGGGCCGGATGAGGCGCCATACATTGAGACGCCGGGCGGCCGGGCGACCTGGACCGGGTACCTTGGCACCGTGGATCAAAAGGTGACGCCCCAGGGGCGCACGCTGCGCGTGTTGGTGTTCGGTGCGGATCGGCCCGGAGTGACGGCCGCGCTCTTCGCGGAGATCGAACGGCACGCCGGACTGCCGGGCGCTCTGGTGGTCGCGGACGTGGAGCAGATCGTGCTGCGCGGCAGGCTGGTGCTCGGTGTGCTGCTGACCGCCCCGGCGGACTGGGACGAGGGCGGGCTGCGCCAGGGGCTGCACCGGTGGGGTGTGGAGTGGAAGCTCGACGTCGAGGTCAAGGTGGGCGTGGGGGACAACCAGCCGCGCCGGGCCGGGCGCAGCCGGGTCACCGTGCTCGGCGCGCCGCTGACGCCGAGCGCGCTGGGCCGGATGGCCGAGGTCCTGGCCGGCGCGGGCGGCAACATCGACCGGATCGTGCGGCTGGCCAAGTACCCGGTGACGGCGATCGAGCTGGACGTCTCCGGCATCGACCCGCTCGAGCTGCGCCGGCTGCTCGCGCCGACGGCCGCGGCCTGCGGCGCCGACGTGGCCGTACAGCGGGCCGGGCTGGCCCGCCGGGCCAAGCACCTGATCGTCATGGACGTGGACTCCACGCTGATCCAGGACGAGGTGATCGAGCTGCTGGCCGGGCACGCCGGCTGCCTGGCGGAGGTGGCCTCGGTCACCGAGCAGGCCATGCGCGGGGAGCTGGACTTCGCCGCGTCGCTGCGGGCCAGGGTCGCCCTGCTCGAGGGGCTCTCCGACCAGGTGTTCGACAAGGTCCGCGAGCAGGTGCGGTACACGCCGGGGGCCAGGACGCTGGTGCGCACGCTCAAGCGGCTCGGCTTCCAGGTGGGCATCGTCTCCGGCGGGTTCACCCAGATCACCGATCATCTGGCGGCGGACCTGGGCCTGGACTACGCGGCGGCGAACACGCTCGAGGTGGTGGACGGCAGGCTGACCGGACGGGTGGTGGGGCCGATCGTGGACCGGCCGGGCAAGGCGGCGGCGCTGCGCGGCTTCGCCGAGGCGGCGGGCGTGCCGCTGTCCGAGACGGTGGCCATCGGCGACGGCGCGAACGACCTGGACATGCTGGCCGCCGCGGGCCTCGGGGTGGCGTTCAACGCGAAGCCGGTGGTGCGCGCGCAGGCGGACACGGCGGTGAACGTGCCGTTCCTCGACACGATCCTG
>Ga0073928_10001159_pt1 | contig 52595 bp, 40 predicted proteins | sample PaiPotPPA55metaG_FD_76969 | JGI IMG/M metagenome (GOLD analysis project Ga0073928, IMG submission 76969) | Iron sulfur acid spring bacterial and archeal communities from Banff, Canada, to study Microbial Dark Matter (Phase II) - Paint Pots PPA... ... | reverse complement strand
CGGATCAATGACCATGGCTTCGTGCGTGGTTTCATCGCCAATGATCGAGCAATTGCACTGCAGTGGGCCAACGGGGAGGATTTCGTGAATCATCATGATTCTTAAACGCGTCGTTGGTCGTTCGTCGTTGGTCGTTGGCAAGATCCACCAGGGGAAAGGTGTTGGATAGAGAGCCTCAACCGATACCGCAAAGATCCGACGACCGACGACCGATCCTATTGCTTCGGCGGGGCCGGCTTTGCCGGCTGGCTTTGGGTCGGTGCAGACTTCTCATTTTGCAGCACCGATGCGGGTCCACTCCTGCGTGTACCCATAACTGAAAGCGTGATGGACGTGACCATGAAAATGATGGCGCACCAGGTCGTGGCTTTGGTCAGTACAGTGGCGGCGCCGCGCGGACCGAAGGCGGTCTGGCTACCCATGCCTCCGAACGCGGCAGCAATGTCTCCGCTCTTGCCGCTCTGCAGCAGCACCACGGTGATGAGGAACAAACAAACAAAAACGTGAATGACTGTAAGCAGTGCAATCATAGAATCACAACCCTTTTAGGGCAGGCGTCAAGTCTTTCCGGAATTTCACTTACCAGGTTTCTCCGCTTGACAAGGCGATGGTGCGGAAGGGGGGATTTGAACCCCCACGCCTTTCGGCGCCACCCCCTCAAGATGGTGTGTCTGCCAATTCCACCACTTCCGCTTTAAAATCAATAAGTTACAAGAGATTTATTGTTAGATAAAATATCTGCCAAGCATCAATCGCTAAGCAACGCTGCCACACTATCTTAGCAGCAATAGCCTCAAACGCAATCGGTGCCTGCATCGGATTTTGCACCTGCATCTTGCACCCTAGTCTACCGGAGGTCAAACGCAACTCAGCGAGAGCCGGGCGGTTCAGGTTTCGTGATGCACTGTTTAGGACAACCAAACCTACCCTCGCAACCGACGCGCGAAAGCATCAGCCCTTTAGTACAAGCGGAAGAACTCTGCGTCGAATTGCAGTAGGTTGCAGCGGCTGTGTTGGAACGATCCCCGTGTTCATTGCCTGCTGAGCGATGTGTGTTGGGAGCAGGAAGATCGCCGGATTGTGTGTTGACTCCATACTTCTATACGGGCACAAGATGAATCATTTCTGGATAGACTGCACCCCCGACCCGGCATAGTTCAAACGTAGTTTCAGCGGTCGGTCTTGAAACTCTTGTACGACTCAGGAAGTGCTTCTGGATCGCACGCTCGTTCTCCCTGGGATCAGGTCGATGTTGCACTGTGAAATCCACGGTGATCCACGTGCCCGCAACAAAAGATTTTCTTTTCAGCCGACCCGCATTCGCCAGAACAGGAAGATGGCTTGACATGCCAGAGTAGAATCCCTCTTCGTGCGAGTCGCACAAATTCCATTCCAATACGCAGCAGAGGGGTGAGGAAAATGATTACAGGAACGTCCAGGCGAGATTACTTGAAACTGCTGGCCGCAAGTGCGGGATATGCGGCAACTGCGACGCTAGCCGTCGCACAAGAAGACAAGGACGGTAAGCCCGCGACCGACCCTGCTCCCCCACCCGAGCACGAACGCCGGATACGCTGGTGGCATGAAGCCAAGTTCGGCATGTTTATCCACTGGGGGCTTTATAGCCTGATCGGACGCCATGAGTGGGCGATGGAAGTGGAAGGTATTCCCATTCCGCAATACGAGCTACTGGCCAAGCATTTCAATCCGAAACCGAATGCGGCGCGCGACTGGGCTCGACTGGCGAAGCAGGCCGGGCAGAAATACATGGTGATGACCACTAAGCATCATGAAGGCTTCTGCAACTTCGACACGAAACTCACCGATTATTGCGCACCGAAGCAGGCGGCTGGTCGCGATCTGGTGCGCGAATTTGTGGAAGCTGCGCGCGCCGAGGGGCTGCGGGTTGGATTTTACTATTCGCTGATGGATTGGCACCATCCCGACGGGGCGCGGTGTGCAACCGATGAAGCAGCGCGGCAACGATTCGTTGCGTACACGCACGGGCTGATTCGCGAACTCATGACGAACTACGGAAAGATCGACGTTCTCTGGTACGACGTGGATTGGCCGCTGACGCCCGAGCAGTGGGAATCGCAAAAGATGAACGACATGGTGTTTCAGCTCCAGCCAGAGATCATCGTGAATAATCGCAACGGATTACCTGGAGATTTCTCCACACCTGAGCAGGAGATCCGCGCGGCAGATAAGGGGCGTGCCTGGGAAACTTGTATGACCCTGAACGACAGTTGGGGATACCACAAAGCTGACGACAACTGGAAAACGCCGAAAACCATCGTCAACAATCTGATCACCTGTGCCCGCGGTGGCGGCAACTATTTGCTGAACATCGGTCCCAAGCCGGATGGTTCGATACCGCAGGAATCAGTTGAGATCCTGCAGGCGGTGGGAAAGTGGACTTCGCAGAACGGAGCTGCCATCTACGGAACCGAGCGTAACAACTTCGATTGGCACGTCTATGCCAACTTTACGCAGCGAGGCAACACGGCCTATGTGCACGTCACCTATTGGCCTGGCGACACGCCTGCAGAGCAGTGGCTGACGTTCTATCAGCCGCCCTCCGTAATCTCATTTGGTGGCTGGAAAACGAACGTGAAATCCGTGCGTTTCCTGGTTGGAGACAAGGCGCTGGCCTTTACACAAGACGATCTCTCACTGCGCATCACTGGTCTTCCGGTAACGGCCCCCGACCAGCCCGCTACAGTCATTGCCGTCGAGTGCGACGGCGAGCCGGAGATGAGTCACGAATACGTGAGAAGAACTCGGCCACGTTTCAAAGTTGGTGTGAGTTAGACCAATCACGCTGCGCAGCCGTGAGTGCTAGCGAGCAGGTCGCCGATGCCAGTGTGATAACTCAATCGTTGTCTTGCTGTTTGCTTTGGGGCAAGACGGTATGCATGGCAGATGGCATGGGCAGATCTCCCTTGCGATCACGCCAGAGGATCTTATTTAGGACTGTTGTGTTTACGGCATCCGGACGTGAGAAATTCATCTCCGCTGATTGCTTGGAGCCCGGTCTTTTTGGTGGATTCACCTGGTAAATCAGGCCATTGTCCCGATTGCTCCAATCAGCAGTAAACGGAGCAAGATCGCCCGCCCCAGAGAAAAGCGGCGCCATAACGGGCGCAAAGGCGTCGTTCTGGTTCATCGGCGGTAGTCCCAACAGACTTTCCAGGGTGGACCATGTTCACAGTTGTATAAAAGCGGCTGTCCCCGAACGGGTGCTAGGCGGAAGAGGGCGAGTACTTGCTAATTTCAAACGCGATCGAACGATGTGCGTCAACGTGATCGGCTCCATCCGAGGCGTCGTCTTCCATAAATATGTTCGCTGCCACGGTAGGCAATCTGCCACGTCTTCTCGTTGTAATCACTCGTGATGGCAGCGTTCGACCATTCATGTCCATCACCGGAAACTTCGCCGCTATCGGTGTGCCGGATGAAGGACCTAGCGGACCGGCCACACGCTCTTTATTGGCATTACGGCCGATCAGCGGACCCAACTTACAGTCGTGTCTCACAGTCCGAAAGTCTGTCATCAGGACGGAAAACAAACCCGATGGCGAGTTGGCCGACCTAAGCCCGGCGTGGTTGGGTTACTCACGATGTTCGAAGACGGCGATTTCGTCGAGCTCAGGGGTAGGACGAATTCCGGGGCTTTTCCGCCGTACCTTCCGATCGGTGTACTTCTTCTGAAGCTGGTCGAGATAGATGTAGTAAACCGGGGTGATGTATAACGTCACCACCTGCGAGAAGAGCAATCCGCCAACGACCGCCAGGCCGAGGCCGCGCCGCGATTCCGCGCCCGCGCCGACGCCGAGTGCGATGGGCAACGTGCCCATCAGGGCCGCCGCCGTGGTCATCATAATTGGACGGAAGCGGATCAGAGCGCCTTGGTAGATCGACTCTTCCGGACTCTTGCCATCAACACGCTCCGATTCGAGCGCAAAGTCGATCATCATGATGGCGTTCTTTTTTACGATGCCGATCAGCATGATGATGCCAACGAACGAATAAAGATTGAGTTCCTGGTGGAAGATCGTCAGCGTTAGAAGCGCCCCTACGCCTGCAGACGGCAAGCCGGAGAGAATCGTGATGGGATGTACGAAGCTCTCATACAGAATGCCGAGAATGATGTAGATGACGAGGATCGCAGCGACCAGTAAAAGTCCGAGCCCGATGAACGAATTTTGGAACGCTTGCGCGGTCCCCTGAAAGGTTCCGGTGACGTCGGCCGGCATGATCTTTCGGACCTGCTCCTCGACGAACCTAGTAGCGTCGCCGAGAGACGCGCCGGGCTTCAGGTTGAAGCTGACTGTGACTCCGGGCAATTGGCCGAAGTGGTTGACCGTAAGCGGCCCCACTGAGGGAACAAGCTTGGCGAGCGTATCGAGTGGAACTAATTTGCCAGTACTGGAGTGAACGTAAAGATACGAGAGCTCAGCGGGATTGTTTTGGAATTGTGGCAGCAATTCCAGAATGACGTAATACTCATTGTTGGGCGTGTAGATGAGGCTGGTCTGGCGTGTGCCGTAGGCCGAGTACAACGAGTTGGCCACCTGATCGGGCGACACTCCCAGCGCATAAGCCTTGTCGCGGTCCACGGCAACCGTGAGTTGCGGGTTCTGCACCTGGAGGTCGCTGGTAACGTCCTGCAGCAACGGGGATTGGCGGAGAGCTGCTTCCACTTTCGGGGCGAGGGCATAGAGTTTGTCGGTGTCGGGCGTCTGCATCGTGTACTGGTATTGCGACTTGGTCAGACTGCCGCCGATGCGGATCGTAGGCGGGATCTGCAGGTACACGTTGATGCCGGGAATGTTCGCCAGTTTGGGACGCAGTTCCTGAATCACGTCCTGCGCGCTCATCCGGTTCACTCGTTCCTTTTTATCTTTCAGGCGGAAAAAGATGCGGCCCTGATTCGTAGGCTGCCCGATCGTAGAAAAGGTATTCAAAACGCTGGCATCGCTACGGACGACATCGGCCGCCTGTTGTTGCAGTTTCATCATGTCGCCAAAAGCGATGCCCTGCTGCGCCTCGGTGAAGGCGAACACCAGACCTTGATCTTCGTCGGGAATGAAGCCGGTCTTTGAGATCGTGAACAGATAGTAGGTAAGCCCGATCACCGCGAACGAGATCAGCAGCGTGACGAAGCGGTGCCTCAAGACACGTTGCAGCGACCAGTCGTAGCCCTTCAGCCACGAATCGAATACCTTTTCGCTGGCGTTGTAAACGCGGCCATGCTTCTCTTTTGCCGTGTGCTTCAGGAAGCGGCTGCAAAGCATCGGCGTGAGGGTCAGCGAAACAAATCCGGAAACGAGAATCGCGACGCCGATGGTGACGGCAAACTCGTGGAGCAGCCGTCCGATGATGCCGCCCATGAACAACAACGGTATGAATACCGCCGCCAGGGACAGCGTCATGGAAAGAATGGTGAAGCCGATTTCGCCGGAGCCCTCGATGGCGGCCCGCAGCCTAGACTTCCCCATCTCCATGTGTCGCACGATGTTCTCGAGCATCACTATGGCATCGTCCACGACAAAACCTACGGATAGCGTTAGTGCCATCAGCGACAGGTTGTCGAGACTGTATCCGAGCAGGTACATCACCGAGAACGTGCCGATGATGGACATCGGCAACGCGAGGGCGGGGATCACCGTGGCCGAGATGTTGCGCAGAAAGAGGAAGATCACCATCACGACCAGCCCGACGGTCAGCAACAGGGTGAACTTCACGTCGTTGACCGACGCACGGATCGAGACGGAACGGTCATACAGGATGTTGATATTGACGGCAGCCGGAATCTGCGCTTCCAGTTGCGGCAGCAGTTGCTTGACACTATCGACTACTTCGACGGTGTTGGTGCCGGGCTGGCGCAAGATAGCGAGCACGATGGCGCGATTGCCGTTGAACCAGCTGGCAGACTTATCGTCCTGTACGCTATCGATGGCGCGACCAATATCGGAAATGCGAACTGGCGCCCCGTTACGATAGGCAACGATCATGGGGCTGAACTGAGCGGCGTTCTGGAGTTTTCCGTTCGAGAGAATGGTGAAAGTTTTGCCGCTCGCCCACAGCGTTCCTGTTGGGAGGTTAGTGTTGCCCAGGTTCAGCGCATTGCTGACATCATCGATACCGATCTGGCGAGTAGCCATCGCACTCGGATCGACCTGTACGCGGACGGCGTATTTTTGCGCGCCGTAAACCTGCACTTGCGCCACGCCATTCACCATGGAGACGCGCTGCGCCATGGTTGTTTCAGCAGCCTCGTCAACCTGCGATAGCTTCAGGGTGGGAGAGCTCAGCGCCAGATACAGGATTGGCTGGTCAGCCGGGTTCACCTTGCGAAATGAAGGAGGCGTTGGCATGTTGGGCGGCAGCTGTCCGGACGCCTGAGTGATGGCCGACTGCACGTCGAGCGCGGCGCCGTCGAGGCTGCGGCTAAGGTTGAACTGAATGGTAATGCTGGTCTGGCCGAGCGAGTTCGTTGAGGTCATCGAATCGATGCCGGCGATGGTCGAAAATTGCTTTTCGAGCGGCGTGGCCACTGATGAAGCCATGGTCTCGGGGCTGGCCCCGGGCAAGGATGCGTTCACCTGAATGGTGGGGAAGTCCACATTTGGCAGATCACTCACCGGAAGGAAGCGATACGAGAACATGCCAAAGATCAGGATGGCAGCCATGACCAGTGTGGTCATGATCGGACGTTTAATGAATAGCTCCGGAATGCTCACTGCCCGCCTCCACCGGTTCCGGTTGCGGCATCGCTCGAGTTAATGCCATTGCCGACCACAGCGTTCGGTGGCAACGAGCTTTGCACCTGGACTTTACCATTGGGGGTCACGCGGAGTTGGCCATCGACTATGACCGTGTCGCCGGGACTCAGGCCGGTCTTCACTAACGTTAGATTCTGATACGTTCCGATTGCCGTGATCTGATGGGGATTGGCGATGCTGTCTTTGCTGACCACGTAAACGTAATCGCCCTGCTGTCCGGATTGAACCGCCTTGGTCGGGACCGTGATGGCGCCGTGCATCATCGAAAGCTTCAAGACCACGTCAACGAACTCGCCAGGCCACAGACGCCTGTCTTTATTTTGGAAGGTCGCCTTCAACTTTATTGTGGCAGTCTGCAGATCGACACCGTTATCGATGAAGGTAAGGCGGCCTTCCGCGGGATTGGAAGTCTGTCCCTTCGCATAGGCCTCGACTTTCAATTCCCTGGCCGCCAACTGGCGGACTTCCGACAAACGCGCTTCGGGAACGGTGAAGGTGACATATATGGGCGTGATTTGGTTCAACTGCACCAGAAACGGGGTATCGTTCGCCTTAACCAGGCTGCCCACATTCATCATGAGGACACCGGCACGCGCGTCGATGGGAGCAGAGATACTGGTGTACTGCAGCTGCACCTTGGCGGCATCGACAGCGGCTTGGTCGGCGTAAACCGCGGCAGAATTTGAGCTTGCCTCGGTGCGCTGGAGATCCGCCTGTTCGTGCGAGATCACTCCTTGATGCTCAAGCTCGGTATAGCGGTCTGCCTGCAACTTCGCATTGGCCGCCTGCGCCTCGTCCCGCTTCAGGTTGCCTTGCGCCTGCTCCAGTGCCGCCTGAAATGGTCGCTTGTCCAAACTGTAAAGAAGCTGACCCTGTCGAACCTCCTGGCCTTCCTTGAAATGGATGGTTTCGATCTGCCCGTTCACCTGCGAGCGAATCTGGACCGTCTGATAGGCCTCAACATTCCCGATAGCGGAGATCTGAACCGGAACGTCTCGCTGCTCGACGGTTGACACGACGACGGGCGCGGGCGGACGTCCGCCTCCCGATGGCGATGCTGCCACTTGTTTGTTAGTGCATCCGGACAGCCCAAGTAGGCTGAAGAGCAGGATCGAAGTCGCGAGGAAGATTGGTTTCAATGTGCGCCGCTCCGACTTCACCGCTTCACGCGGTGAATACTCAGGTTTCTTTTTCAACCACGGTTAAGATCTTACGGCTACGGCTGGGCGGGACGAGGCATGTGCCGTTTTTCGCCCAGCCCCATTGTTATTTATGATGCCGTTGGTGGAAATGCCCCGGAGAAAAATACCAACTAATTCCACCGCCAGTTCGCGCTTGGATAGCGCTTGCGCATGGGGCACGCCGAAAACTTCCTCCACTAGATAGTCATAGACAATCATGCCCAGAAACGCGCGTGCCGCAGTCACCGCATTAACCTTACGAAAATGGCCCGCTCCAATCCCGGCGCGGATGAGGCTGGCCAGCATTTCAAACTTTTCCTGCCCATAGGTCTTGAAAAAGCGGTTGGAGAGTTCCCGATTTCGGAGGGCACTATAAAACAGGAGGCGGGTCACGGCAGCATCGTCCTCGGTCCGGTCAAGCAAAGTCTCTGCAATCGCAACCAGCACTTCGCGGAAATCACTCTGAGATCGCACCAATTCACGCATGCGGCGATTGCGACCGCGGCGCTCGACGCGATCAGACAGCACCGCCCAAAAGAGGTCTTCCTTAGTCCGGAAGTGACGAAATATAAGTGCTTCGTTTACTCCGGCGGCCTGCGCGATCTCCCGCGTACTGGTGCCGTCAAAACCTTGTTCGGAAAAGAGCTTCATCGCAATTTCGAGGAGCTGTTTCTTGCGGTCTGGCGCAGGCAGTCGCATAAGCGTGGAAGCGATGTAAGTAGTTACTTACTTTAACCGCAAGGAGTGCTTCTGACAAGTTTTGTGTAGGGGCGGGAATTGTCTCAGGACTGGCAAACAGTCGCCCATAGCTTTGGCGACGGTTCCTCACGGTTCCCGAGCACAGCCGACGCATCCACCTCAGACTTGCTTCGCGGAAAGCCAATCCATAAGCGGACTGGCTTATGGCCGATCATCCAAGTTTTGCCCGATCAACACATGAGAACTTGCTTTTCCTCCGCGGCGGTGTTCGGCCCGGGGACAGCAATCCCCAATGGCGCTGAAACTCCGGATAGATCAGGAAGATGTGCTTCTGCAGGAATGCAAGCGAAGTGCAGACGGCAGCGCGTGGATTGTCCGGCTTTTCGGCGCCGCAGGAGAAAACCGTAAAACCAGTTTGACGTGGACAGATGACACGCCTATCAAGATTTGGCGTAGCAACCTTCGTGAACAACCGCTTGAACGACTCGGTACACAGGTGGACGTACCCGCTTGGGAATTGGTCACCCTGCGCATTGAAGCCCTGAACACATAGGCTCGGCTGCAATCGACTTCAAGCCCGGGTGACGTCAATTCCGAGTCTTTCGAACGGCGCAATTGCTGAAGCAGACGCGCCCGTATCCGTAATTAACTTGTCTATTCCCTTTGTTGGACAGAGCAGATACTTGCTGACAGAGCTGAGTTTGCTGTGATCCGCTACCACGACCTTCATTTTGGTGCGGTGCACAAGTTTGCGCAGGACCTCGGCTTCGGAAGGATTCGTGCACGTCAACCCTTGTTTCGCATCGATGCCGTCGACGCCGATGAACATGATATCGGAGAAGAGCATCTCGGCCGCGGCGTTTGCGATCGGACCCACGAGAGTGAACCAAGTTCCGCGGAGGTGCCCTCCCGTCACTATCACCTCGATGTCCTTCCTGTTACTCAATTCCATTGCCACATTCACGGTATTGGTGATGATGGAAATGCCGCTGAGCACCTTAAGGCTTCGAACCACTTCGGTTGTTGTGGTGCCGCCGGTCAATGCGATTGTTTGACCCGTGCTCACGAGTTTAGCCGCCGCGAGGGCGATGCGACGCTTTTCTTCGGCAAAGCTGCTCACCTTGTCCTGGAAAGAACTGTCATTCCGGAACGGCTCGTAGAAAAGTGGTCCTATTCGTACTGCGCCGCCGCGTGTGCGCCTCAGCAAAGATCGGTTTTCGAGATCTTCTAAATCTCGGCGAATGGTGGCTATCGATGCTCCGAGCGTCGTGCAGAGTTCGTCAATAGCGACGGTGCCTGTCTCCTGCAAGCGCTGAAGGATGTATTCGTGACGTGCAATCAGGTTGTCACTTTTTGCGGGCATAATGTCTAGCCAAACAAGGTTATTCGTGTTGCTGCGCTCTAAAATAACATGTACGTGCGCGTACAGTCGTCAGACACGCTCGAAAGACTGGAAAAGAATCACGATAAGATCAGAAAAGAAATGGCAAGAGTGCAATACCGCAAAGTTCTGGGGCCCGCGCCTCCCCCGGCAACGGCTAGTGCGCCGCCGTGGCGCAGCCTGATAGTTGAGCGTTATGATATAACAATCACATTCAATGCGGTTTAATCGTAATATCACTTACATTATATGATACACTATGGGAATAAAGATCACACGCCCGATGTTTGCTGCTAAACGTTTTGGGCGGCCTTGAAAATTCCGGCCGTTGACTTGGCTCAAGCTGAGCGGAAGGAAGCCCACCACCATGAGCAGTACCTCGTGCGGGATCGCAACCCTCATCATTGCCGGTGTTACAAACGCCAGCTTCACGATGCCCATGAAGTACGCTCGCAAATGGGCCTGGGAGAACACCTGGCTCGCCTGGACAGTTTTCGCGCTCGTGGTTCTGCCGCTTGCGGCCGCTCTCGTTACCATCCCGAATCTGTCGATGGTTTACCGCTCAGCGTCGCCGGACATAATTCTCGAAGTCTGCGGCTTCGGCGCGGGCTGGGGAGTAGCGCAGGTCTTTTTCGGCCTTGCGGTGGATATGATCGGGATTACACTCGCATTTTCTGTCGTCTTAGGAACATCTGCGGCCCTAGGCAGCCTGATCCCCATGGTGTTTCTACACCGAGAATACCTCAACCGCACGGCAGGGTATGCTGTGCTTGGCTCAATTGCTCTCGTCCTTTTGGGCGTGATGCTCTGCGCCGCCGCCGGAAGGATGCGAGAGAGACCGAGCGCGCAGTCTATTTCCTCGCAAAAACGGACCTCGCGGGGACTGCTGCTTGCTATTCTGTGCGGTCTTGGCGCATCTTTGATGAATTTCGGAGTCGCTTTCGGGACACCGTTAGTTGAAGTAGCTCGCTCTTTTGGCGCAAACGGACTCGACGCGATCAACGCGGTTTGGCTGCCGCTGATGCTTGCCGGTGCAGTTCCGAATGTCGTGTATTGTGCTTGGTTGATGAAACGGAATCGTTCCGGATTTAGGTACCGAGTGGGGCGTTCACATTGGGTACTGGCAGCGATGATGGCCGTCCTGTGGTTTGGAAGCACCCTGCTCTATGGACTGGCAGCGAGCCAACTGGGGACTTGGGGTCCGATTCTTGGATGGCCCTTATTCATGTCGCTGATCGTGATCACCGCGACTATGTTGGGCATGTTTACGGGCGAATGGAAAAATTGCGGAGCACTTCCTATCCGCGTCCAGTGGACAGGCGTGACCGTGCTCGTGCTCGCGATTTTTATCCTGGCAGGCTCAACCCGTTACTTGCGCTAATTCCAAAGCTGGAGTTCAAACAGATGTTGGCTCTTTCGCTTGACATGGGTGGCACACACATTGGGTGTGGAGTTGTCCGGGACAATGAGTTGCTGGGTTCAGCATCGCTCGATTCGGGGCTAGCGAGATCGCTCGAATCGCTTTTGCCCTGCATCACGGAGGCGCTTAGGACTCTCTTGAAGGAGCGTGGTGCAACTGCGGAGGAGTGTGGCGGAATTGCAATCGGGTTCCCGGGAATAGTGGATGTGCGGAACGGCCGCATTCTCTCCACGCTGAAGAAATATGAAGATGCGATTCATCTCGATCTCGAGCAATGGGCAATTGAGCAATTCGGCCTTGCTCTTCGGATCGAGAATGATGCTCGGATGGCCCTGCTCGGCGAACAATACGCTGGGTCAGCCCAAGGGGTGCAGGATGTCGTTATGATCACGCTCGGCACCGGAATCGGCGGCGCCGCAATGATGCTGGGAAAATTGGTGCGCGGCGCCCATGCCCAAGCCGCATGCCTCGGAGGCCACTTGCCGGTGAACTATCGTGGGCGCAAATGCGCATGCGGCAATGTTGGATGCGCCGAAGCGGAAGCCTCAGGCTGGTCATTGCCACGGATAGTACGAGAGACACCGGGATTCGACAAATCCAGCCTAGCCGGCGTAGCGCAAATCGATTTTCAGGCGCTCTTCGCCGCAGCTCGAAACGAAGATGCTGTCGCCAGTGCAGTCCGGCAGCAATGTTTGAACGTATGGGCGGTTAACGCGGTTGCGCTGATTCACGCCTACGACCCGGAGGTGGTCGTATTCGGCGGAGGCGTCATGCAAAACGCTGATGTCATCCTGCCATTCGTCGAGGAACACGTGAAAAAGCACGCATGGACGAGTTGGGGAACACCCCGGGTGTGCGCGGCCATCCTGGGTGGAAACGCTGCGTTGCTGGGGGCAGTTCCACTGCTATCGGAAGACCTCCGGGCCATGTAAGCGGACCTAGAAAGCTAGAGACTGCACGGCATCCGCTTGGAAGTGGTCAAGCACACCGAAGCCAAGGGCGTTTTTGTTCTGCCGCCGCGCAGGCACGTTCCATCGTAGAAGTTCACGACGGACGACTTTGGGCGGAAAACAACACGGACTTTGGAGCCATTTCTTCATCCCACGGAATTCCATACCCAATCGTCCTCTAGGCGGAGATCGTAGATCGAACTCTGCCGCAGACGCTTCAGCGGCCTCACCGGTGTCCCTGATCGACATAAGCAGACTCGACTGTCTCACCCGCGATTTGTTGCACCTGCTCGGCCAGTTCGCCCACCTTGGCATCGGCCGGAGTCACATGAAGAGCCCGCAAATGACCCATTGTATCGACCGACACTTGCACCTTCGAGCCCTCGCGACTCTTGGCGCGCCGTATGTAACATCACACCGTTGATCATCTCTCCGCCAGCCGTTCGGAGTGAGGCCATCCGTTGCGAACAAACGCTTTGATCGTTGCACAGGTCTTTCCGATCGAGCGCCCGATTGGCGAAATTCGATATCCGCCAACTGCAGCCGGGACAATGAAGGTTTCAGCATAATGAACGACGAATGGATCGAAGGCTCCCGTCGGGCTTTCGACGATAGCCTCCTCTCCCTCAACGAGGTTGAGAACATTGACTGTCTCCAGCGTATCGTGAGGCGTCGAACTCGTAAACCAGTGCCTGCGCGTTTCAATGAACTCCAATTCGTGGAGCCCGGTGCGCTCCTCGCGCCAACCCGGGCCCTCCCCCATCGGTTCAATCCGATTGATCAGGTTTTTCCCAACCCATTCTGTGTCACGGTTCCAAACGATGTTTGCCAAGCCGTGTTCGAGATGAATCGGTCTTGGCGAACCGTCGAGGCCGAGCCGGCCCCAGTCCCACAACTTGAATGTGAAAATATACGGAGTTGCGCTTATCTCAAGAACCATGCTGTTTCTGCCCGAGCAATGGATGGTGCCCGCCGGAATCAGGAAATGGTCGTGCTTTCCAGCCGGGAATCGGTTTACATATGTCTCAGCACTGAACGACACACCGTCATCTTGAGCTGTCTTCAACTCCCGGATCATGGCCTCTCGGTCGATATGAGTCTTAAGACCCAGGTATACGCTGGCATCGTCGCCGGCATCGAGCAAATAGTAGCTCTCGTCCTGCGTGTATTGCATACCGAAGTGCTCACGGATGAATTGGGTTTTCGGATGAACCTGTAGCGAAAGGTTTCCACCACCCATAGTGTCGAGAAAATCGAAACGAATCGGGAACTCGGCGCCGAATCGAGAAAACACCGCGTCGCCCAATAACTCCCGCGAACAGAGAAGGGTAAGGTTCATGGCTGGAATCTCGACACATGTCCCTCCGAAAGCAAGCAGCAAACTGTTTTCCTCGGGTACACAGTCGAAACACCAGGCATGATTCGGCATCCCCGTGGGAAGGCCACAAACCTCCTCCATCCAGTGGCCGCCCCACGGCCCTGGATCGAAATAGGGAACCACCCGAAAGGGGCGACGGGCAATCTGTTTCAGTCCATCTCGCACGGCGCGGCCGGTCACGAGTTTCGGAATGTCTCCGTTAGTGTCAAGCCAAAAATCGATCTTCTTCAATAGTGATTTCTTAAGATGGTCAGCGGCACGCCACTCGACGAAATACCCCCGTTTGTATTTCTGTCCTGGGCTGTCCAGCAGATTGTCGGCACCTAGATTCCCGACCGCATTCCGTCGTTGACGCTGTTGGATCTCCCAACGAGCCATATCCGCATACACGAGCAGATTTGGTTCTGCTGAAAGCAGCGATGCGCCAGCGCCGACAATGACTAAAAGCCCATGTTTCCAGTTTTTGACCTGTTCCCGCGCGCCGGCGAGCTTCGCGTTATCGAAAAAATCCTCAATTTTAAGACAGTTCATTCGACCAAACACGGGATCGTCGCCTAGCACACCCGATACCAACAGCTCAATTTCGGACGGACTCTTCATCAGGTCCGACGTGACGATCAGGCCCGAGGGCCGCAGGCCCTCAACCAGAGTGCTGATGAGTGTCTTCTCAAATACGCCCGGATAACATTCGAAAGATATCGTGCATTGCTCTGGTGCCGAGAAAGCGCCTACCCGTTCCAGGATTCTCGGCCACCCTTCCCAACTTTCCGATCCACACGGGCTCACCGTAAAGATGGGGAATCTTTCGTAGTTCGTCTGTCGTGGCATCGGCACTTCAAACTCCGTTCAGCGTATTCACCGAGATCAAACCGGCCAAAGCAATCGCATGATGATCGAAAGATCGCATATAGCGCAGTTTTAACCTACAAGACAACCTGAATCATTATCGCAATTACCGATATAGATCAATCGCTCCCGTTATCTCAGCAGCTTCTTGCCGAAAGTGGCGAACCCACAGCTCCCTGAATATGCGACATGCATGGTAACGCATTTTATTTCTTAAGCATAGGGATGCGAGCGATACTGAAAGTATCCGAACCTCCAGAACCCTGAACTGCGATACATTGTAGAACCAAGAATCGCATAATACGACTCCAACCGCAAATACGATCATACTATATGATTTACACAGCATTAATCGCTCGCATATTATTCCCAGCAACGAAAGAAAACCATCGGGTCCGACGACTTTCCAATCTGGTCAACGGTCCGACGGATCGTAGCAATCAATCAGGCGAAGTCCGAATCGTGACCAAATCTCGCAGGCGATCCGGGAGTGAAGGACCCCGATATAGTTTCGGGAATAGAAATCTTAAAGAACCTGCCGCTGGGCGGCCGCCGCGTCACCATCGATGCTGGCTGGTACGCCAGGGGAAAAAGGAGAATTGAACCGGTTTGAACGATCCTAAGATCACTAACGTGCGCGTTCTCGACCTGCGCTTTCCCACTTCACAAGTTCAAGTCGGATCCGACGCAGTGAATCGGGACCCCGACTATTCGGCGGCCTATTGCATCCTTGAGACTGACAACGGCGTGGAAGGTCATGGGTTCACCTTCACTCTCGGCCGAGGAACTGAGCTGTGCGTGTCTGCGATTCGATATCTTTCCCGATTTGTTTGCGGCCGCCATCTGTCCTCACTAACAGATGACATGGCGCGCTTTTCAAGGCAGCTGACCCGTGATAGTCAGTTCCGATGGCTCGGGCCAGAGAAGGGCGTGATCCATCTGGCTACGGCAGCTCTAATTAATGCGGTTTGGGACCTTTATGCGCGCGTCGAGAACAAACCACTGTGGAAACTGCTGGCTGACTTTGAGCCGGAACAGATCGTCGCCGCCATAGACTTCACTTACATCACGGATGCCATTACTCCGGAAGAAGCGCTCGCCCTTCTGAAACAGCGGGCTCCGTGCAAGGAGACCCGCTTGCAACATTTGCAGCAGAGTGGCTATCCGGCGTACACCAGTTCGACTGGCTGGTTTGGCTTCAGTGATGACAAGATTCGTGATCTCTGCCGCCAAGCTCTAGACCAAGGATGGACCCACTTCAAGTTGAAAGTAGGTGGAGATCCCGGCCACGACCTCCGCCGTTCCCGTTTGGTGCGGCAGGAGATTGGGCCTGCGAACAAGCTGATGATGGATGCCAACCAGCAATGGGGCGTGATCGAAGCTATCGAGAGAACAAATGCGCTCGCAGAGGTTGATCCGTGGTGGATGGAGGAGCCCACCAGCCCGGATGACATTCTTGGCCACGCCCGCATCCGCAAAGAGGTGTCGCCCGTTCGAATTGCGACCGGAGAACATTGCCACAACCGCGTCATGTTCAAACAACTAATGCAGGCAGAGGCCATTGATGTGTGTCAGATCGACAGCTGCCGGCTTGCAGGAGTCAACGAAAATCTAGCGGTTTTACTTATGGCGGCGAAGTTCGACATTCCAGTCTGTCCACATGCCGGCGGAATCGGTCTGTGTGAGTGTGTACAGCACTTGGCGATTTTCGACTATCTCCGGGTATCCACCTCCCTCGAAGGGCGAGTAACGGAATTTGTGGATCACCTTCACGAGCACTTCGTTAATCCAGTCCGAATACGCAACGGACATTACCTTTTGCCTCAGCAACCAGGATATGGCACCGAAATATGTTCAGAAACACTCTCAGCATACAGCTACCCAGACGGCCCGGTCTGGAGGCAATAGGATTTGTGTATCTGGAGAGTGGGGAGCCTGCTTTTCGCAGTGAAATTACGAATCCAGACCGTCGGTTTTAAGCAGCAGTTTCCGGTCCCACAAGGCGCCCACACCGGGTTAAACAGGGGCATCCTCCTCGGATGTGGATATGCCGAGAATGGCGTTGTGTACCTTTTGGGCTGTGAACCTTCCCCTACAGCCGCGGATTTGGAGTTGGACGCAGTTCCAACGTTGGATATGGATGAGATCAGGGCCCAGCTGACATTATTCCTTCAAGAGAGAGGAAGATGATTCTCACTCGGCGTAGCGCAATGCGATTGCTGGCGGGAGCTCCCGCCATGGTTTTGGGCCCGAAAACTGCAAGTTCGCTAGTTCTCTCATCTCCACCCGCGGCGAGCCGGATAGACGAAATTATCGTTGTGTGTAAGACACATTTCGACATCGGGTATTCGGACAGAGTAGAGAATGTTTTGACCTTCTACCGGACGACGATGATTGATCGTGCGCTCGATTTGATCGATAAATCGAAAGAATTGCCGCCGGAAGAACAATTCATTTGGACATGCCCCGGTTGGGTTTTCGAGCGCATTGTTGAGGACTGGCCCGGACAGACTGCCGAACGTCGTCAACGGCTGGACCGCGCTGTCAAGACTGGCCGACTTGTTGCTCACGCGCTGCCCTTCAGCATAGAGAGCGAGTTGGTGTGGCCGGAAGAATTTGCGCGAGGTTACACTTTTGCCGATCGTTCGTGTCGGCGCTATGGCGTGCCGCTACCGCGCGGGGCGAAAACATCAGACTTGCCTTCACAATCGAGAGCGCTCGCAACGGCCCTCGCGCACGGCGGAATAAGATTTATGCACATTGGGTGCAACTGGCCATCAGGGTATGTTCATGATCTTCCGCCACTCTTTTGGTGGGAGGGGCCGGACGGCTCACGCGTGTTGACTATGTATTCAACGATCTATGGAACGTGTACAGCACTGTGGCCTTGGGGAGGCGAGGGAGATCCTTACATTGGACATAACTTGCTTCCTCCCGCTGACTGGCCATATAAAACCTGGCCCGCGATTATCGTTACTTCGGACAATTCGGGACCACCTACTTTGGAAGCCGTCCGGTCTCTATTTGCCGAAGCGTTAGAGAAGCTTCCCGGCGTAAAAGTCCGAATGGGCACGTTGGACGACATTGCGGACGCTATCCTTGCTGAGAGGCCGGAATTAACTGTAGTTCGGGCTGAAACACCAGACACATGGATTCATGGATGTATGTCGGATCCCGGAGGAATGCGACATGCCCGGAATGTGCATCCACTGATTCCAGCAGTTGAGGTCTTACATACTCAATTGTGCCAGTGGGGTGTGCAAGCTGAAGCACACGATGAGGAAGTCGCGAAGGCGTTTGAACAGAGCTTGCTTTACAGCGAGCATACTTGGGGCCTTGGACAGTCGGTTGACATTTATGGGCAAGCCTTCAAGGAGCTTCCTCGAGGCAAGTATCAGAAGCTTGAAGCCTCTTGGGAAGATAAGACGAACTATATCCGAAATGCAGCGAGCTCTGCCTCATCGCTGTTGGATGCTGGGCTCTCCGCGCTCACGCGTGCAGTTGACGCAGAGGGGCCTAGAGTTGTGGTATACAATCCTCTGCCTTGGCGACGTTCGGGGATAGTTGATATCGATGGCGCATCGTTCCTAGCCAAGGATATTCCGGCACTCGGGTACAGAACGTTTCCTCCTCCGCCCTCTATTGTGTCGAGGACACTATCCGGTGACTCTTTGGAAAACGAGTTTATAAGGGTAAGACTCGATCCTGTCCGCGGTGTGATTGCATCGCTTGTCGAGAAGCGCACAGGTCGGGAGTGGGTTGACGGATCCACTGAATATGGCCTGGGACAATATCTCAACGAGCGATTTGAAAGTTCGCAAACAGAGGACTACTGCCGAGCCTACCAACAAGGCAGATGGGGCACTCACCTTCATCCAGGGATGAACAAGCCCGGTCTTCCTGCCGGAGTGCGCTACCGTCGGGGTTCGGGCTCGAACGGCTCTATGCATCTTGTCGCAGAAGGCGAAACGCTGACCGGCATTCTAGAAATGCCGAGTGATTTAAACAACCATCTCCCGGCAACGTCCCTTCGCGTGACCCTTCGTGCGGGTGTTGCCTATCTTGATGTCGAGCTGACGATCAAGGATAAAGCTAAGGACAACTGGCCAGAGGCCGATTGGCTTTGTCTTCCATTCAGATTAAACTCGCCGCAGTTCCGCGTAGGTAGAACACTCGGGGTCATGGACCCGGCACACGATATTATGCTCGGTTCGAATCGGCATGTGTTTGCAGTTGGCGCCGGGTTGACAGTCGCGGGGAGCGATGGAGCGAGCGTCTCACTCTGTCCAATGGACCACCCCTTGATCAGTCTCGATACGCCAGGCATCTGGAAGTTTTCCCTGGATTTTGTTCCCAAGAAACCGGTGGTCTTCCTCAACCTGTACAACAACCAATGGAATACGAATTATCGTTATTGGTATCCGGGTAGTTGGAGTTCACGAGTACGTCTTTGGTTTGGCGACCAACTCGCTGTGCCTGCGTTGGAAACGATGCTGCCACTAGTCGCTTCGTCCAACTCCGGCGCTGGCGGAACACTTCCCTCAAGTCAGTCTGGGATGAGCGTGTCGCGTCCGGGCGTGCTCGTTACTGCGCTCAAGCAGAAGGCAAAGCGTGGAGTGACCTTCTTGCGGGTATGGGAACTCGCGGGAGAGTCCGGCAGAGTAACTGTGCAACTCCCTTCCGGATCACTCACACAGATCGCCAGACAGGTGGATCTACGCGGCGATTCGCTGGGGCAACCGATTGCAGTCCAAGCTGGCTCATTCGAGTTCGAACTTAACCGCTTTGCTCCGGCTTCGTTCGAATTGGAGTAGATTTGCATGGAGTCAACCGGCCCTTTGGTGATGTATCTGCGCATAGGCCCAAAGGCTCATTTTGCGGCGGAAGGATCGAGGAAACTGATTGAGGCCCGATGACCGAATCTCGGCGTTTTCACCGTATAGAACCGCTTCGCAAAAGAGCAACGGAAGGCGGGAGATCTTCGCTCCGCGTCGCCCACTCTTTGTTAGGCTCGGCGTCCATCACGAACTCCAGTGTGCCACCTGCAGCAATCTCACTGTGCCGAATCCACGCACGCGACAATGGCTTTCCATTTAACTTTGCGCTTTGAACATACGGGTGGTTGGGCGCTTGATTTTCTGCCGTAATCGCAAAACGTGCCTCCTTGTACCATTTCTTGTCCAGATGAAGCCTGACACTCGGGAAAAGCGGACTTCCAAGAATATAGATTCCTTCTCCAGGGCACACGGGATAAAAGCCCATTGCGCTTAGGACATACCAAGCAGACATCTGGCCTACATCGACATTGCCGCAGATTCCATTGACATCGTTGTGGTAAGCATTCGTCAGGATACGGCGTACCCACTTCTGCGTGAGCCAAGGTTTGCCCGCATAAACAAAGAGGTACGGAACATGGTGCACAGGTTCATTTGCATGATTGTAATATTCATTCCACCCGAAGGATGAGGGGGTCTTTTCAAAGAGCGCTTCTAACTGCCCGGAGAACGACTCCCGGCCCCCCATCAGTTCGATCAGTCCGAAGACGTCATGTGGAACGAACCACGTCTGCTGTAGAGGATTGCTCTCCGTGCACCCTTGGCCAAATGCAGTCTTACCCAGCCACGGAATCCACTCACCCTTGGCGTTCTTCGCCCGCATACTCCCGACGCTCGGATCGTAGATATTCTTGTAGTTTGCTGCGCGGGCTGAAAACATTTGGGCGTCATCTTTCTTACCCAACGCCGAGGCCAGACAAGCCATGCACCAATCGAAATATGCGTTGTCCAGGGTCCAGGACACTCCTGGAGAGGATGGCTGATCTGGCACATATCCATGCTCAATATAAAAAGCATTCTCCGGACGGTTAGTCGATCCGTTCTTCCCCGCGGCTGTCTGCCTAGCTGCGGCGTATGCTTTGTCAATGTCGAATCCCCTGATTCCCTTCGAATATGCATCCAGAATCACAGAGGTCGCCGGGTCCCCATCCATGCACCCGCTATAGGAATTCATAATCTCCCAGCGTTCGAGATATCCCTTCCCGCTGGACTCCGCGAGGTTAACGAGTGAATTGATCTCGTCGTTGACTACAGTCGCATTGAGCAGAGTCAAAAGCGGGAATTCTCCGCGATAGACATCCCACCCACTAAAGATCGTCCGCGGCGTATATCCTCCCGCCGTGTGTATCTTGCAGTCGCCACGCACATAGTTGCCGTCCACGTCCGAGATCACACGCGGATCGATCATCGAGTGGTACATGGCAGTGTAGAAAATCTTGCTTTCAAATTCCAATGCACCCTCGATCTCTATGGCACTCAATGCGTCATCCCACAGCGCACGTCCCTTGCGGCGTGTCTCTTCGAAATCCCATCCCGGTATATCGAGGGCCAAATTCTTGCGAGCGCCGTCCACGCTGACAAAACTGATGCCCGACTTCACCACCACTTTTTCGTCGATGACAAGCGAAGGAAACTCGGCGAAGAAGCCGATATGATTGCCCTCAAACTCGTTGCAACCGTGCAGTACCTCTCCTCGGCTCACAAGGTCCTGATACTGATCGGTGTAGAAATACGACGACGCCAGACCCTGTTGCACGGGAAACGCATTGTCTGGAATGTCGATCTTCCAAACCCCGTAGTGGTCAAGCGGCCTCGAGAACTCCATGTGGAAGTAGATGGTGTAGCTTACATGGCCCTCACCGTTGCCCCAACCGCCGCCGGCGGAGGGGCAGCGCATCCAACCCTCGATCGCTCGATCTCCCACCACTTTTACGAACTGGCGTGTTGAAGTGCCTCCGATGCGGCGCGCCAGATTCAATTGAATGCGCGCCGTCTCATTCTTCGGATAGCTGAAGCGGAGCATTCCCGCACGGGGTGCTGCCGTGAGCTCTGCTCGGATTCCATATTTCTCGAGCATTACTGCGTAATAGTTTGCTTCCGCGCTTTCGTTTGCGTGACTATACGTGGAACGCCAGCCTTCACCGGGATGGTTTATCCGCCCGCTGCCCAGTTTCATTGGGCCGGTCGTAGGCATCACCTGCAGATTGCCGAAATCGCCATACCATCCCACACCGCTCAGGTGCGTAAAGCTGAAGCCTTCAATCGTTGTGTGTTCGAAAGAGTAGCCCGGACCGTTATCGCCTTCGAATGGGTAGCCCGGTCCTTTAAGGCCTCCGGTAATAGTATCGGGACTGAGTTGTACCATGCCAAATGGCGTCGTGGAACCGGGAAATGTCTTGCCCGCTCCCAGCAAATCGCTGGTGCTTGCTCCGATGATTGGGTTGATGAAGCGCGAGGCCCGATCTGACGTTTTCAGAGGTTCCCCGCGCAATCGGCAGCCTAGCCACGACCCAGCCAGAGCCAAGATGGAGCCCTTCGCAAACGATCGCCTCGAGATTGACCACTTTTCAGGCGGGTTAAAGTTCATCATTTGTCCCCTCAATCTCACTTCAGCTTGCGGTTTCAAAACGATCGAAGGCCGGGCCGTCTATGCAGGCAACATCGACGTAGATGTCTGGCAAAGCGGCAACGGACAGGGTGTAGTTTGGCTTGAACTCGAGGTAGTCTTTGTGAGCCTTGAATCTTCGCTCTGTCCCGTTCGGGACTCGTCATAGTTAGGTTCCCCGGTTTTCCCGGCTCATCCGGGGTTGCTTGGTCACCCGCGTTTGTCGGTCATCTTCGCTGTTGAGTGTTATCTGATTTACTCATGGGAATTGTGGGCCGAGCACACTCTTGAGTTTTTGGTCACTCAATTCATTCACCGCGTCTGCGCCTGAAGAAGCCGATTGGCTTTCAGTATTACGTGGCTCAGGTCGCAACGTAGCTTCCCCAACAAGATTGTGCAAATCGGATAAAACGAGGCGGCTCTCTTTGAGCCGCCCCTTCACACACATCCTTTGACGCACGTCCCCGGTTTCCCCTCAAAAGCCCAGGTGAAGGCCAAACTGCATCTCCCGTGGCGGAAGTACGTCAGAAGTGACCTGTCCGGCTCCAGCTCCAGGAGCGATTAGACTATTGGGCACACCGTAGTTTTGAATGTTAAAGACATTAAAGAATTCCGCCCGGAAAGAAACGAGAAATCTCTCGCCAATTGGGAAATTCTTGAACAATGAGAAATCCGCGTTATACACCGACGCCGACCGCAAACCGTTTCGTCCAAAGTCTCCATAGGAGTTTACTGGTATCGCGAAGGCAGCCGGGTTGAACCATTCGTTCAGTGTTCGGTGCGCTGGCGTTGGATCTCCGACGATGTTTGGCCTGGCGTAATTCGCAAAAGAAGTGCTGCCGATATTGGCTACGTCGCCTGGCACCGCAAGGTTATAGGGCTGGCCGGAACGTAACTGCACTACCCCATTCAGTTGCCAGTTGCCTAGAATCTGACTCGCGATACCCTGGCTCAGATATTGTTTGCCCCTCCCGAAGGGTAGCTCCCAAACGCCGCTCATAGAAAGAAACTGCGGGACATCATACGAGGAAACGCTTCGGCTTCTTTCCGGGTGGTAGTAGTCTTGGAGGGCCGAAAAGGCTCCGCTTCCGGGACCGTTTTCTGCGTCAAACCACCCGCTGCTGCCCATGTCAATGGACTTCGACCAGGTGTAAGACACCAGGTACTGAAAACCATGGGCGAACTTGCGCTCCAACTTCGCCTGCAGCGCATTATAGTTGCCATTTCCGTGGGAAGTGCCGAAGAACGGTGTGACGTTGTACCACGGGAAAGGTTTCCGCGCGTTGATCTGTGCGGGAGTATCTGTTGCCAGCCCGGGAGTGGTCGCGGTGTTGAACAAGCCCGTGAGGTCGAGCCGGTCGTTCTTACTGCCAATGTACCCGACTGAGACAGCCAGACTCTTGCTCATCTCCCGCTGGATTTCCAGGTTCCACTGTTGCGACCGCGCATCCTGGTGGTGCGGGTCCATGAACCAGCTAACTGTGTTCCAGGGAGAGGGATCGGGTAACCGAGTGCCCACCGTACTGAAGGTTTGCTCGACGGTTGTAAGCGGCTGCCCTGGCTGGTTGGTGGGTGCATTGGTGAACCCGGAACCGGTTGCCGGCCAAAAATTTGAAAGGCCTTTCCAATCCTGCTCAATGCCCGTCAAGGGATCATAGACTATGCCATAGCCTCCACGCACCACCGTCTTTTCGGTGGCCTGCCAAGCAATGCCCAATCGCGGGCCCCAATCGTCCCACTCCGGAGCCGGTCCCCAAGCGCGCCCGTAGGGTGAAAGCTGAATTTTGTCGCCGTTCGGGATGCTCGCCAAGGTACCGTTGCCGGGGATACAAGGCGAGACTCCGGTCTGGCTGCAGGGCGGCGGCAGTTTGTCCGCACCGATCCACCAGTGACCATCTGAATTAGGGCCGGCGTCTAGGGTCCCAGACGACGGGGCAAACGGGCGCCGATGGTCAAACCGCAGTCCGTAGGTGAGCGTAAGATTTCGGCGTACCTTCCATTGGTCCTGGAAATAAGACGCCCAAGTGGAAACGCGGTTATGGATGGATAGTGTGGTCGTGTTATTCAGCTGAGAAGGAAGCCCCAGCAGTGCTGAAGCCAAAGATGAGCCGGTCACTTGGCCGAGCAGCAGGGGATTCGAAGTAGTACTATCAGAAAATACGTACCCGCCGTATGGAGGGCTGTCGCTGTCATTTCCCTGCTTGAAGTACTGGAAGCCGAACTTGAACTGGTGCCCTCCGCGGATCCAGGTCAAACCGTGAGAGAAGCTGGTAACTGGGCTCTCGATAGTGTTTGCAGTCTGGATCCCTGGGCTTGCAGTCAGCACTCCACCACCAAAGGGGGCTGCGAGACTGATTAGGGTTCCACCCGGACTGGCAAATCCCAACGCTTGCATCGGTCCGAGGCCAGCCTTATCGAGCTGATCGCGCGTAAAGGGGCGCTGCGCGCGTCCAACATGATTTTCCAGCAACAGGGAAGAGTTAAACACGTGCGTCCACCCCACCCCAATATTGAGGGCTGGCACGGAGTCGTCCTTATACCCCGAAATGTCAAAAGGCGCGATGTCAACCACGTTAAGCCGATCGTAGCGGAAAAATACGTTATCCTTGCTGCCAATCTGCTCGTCAATGCGAAAGTTATAGTGATCGGAATTGTCGATGTGGGGCTGCGACGTGATGGCGTTTTGTATCCCACTACTGACAAAATTGGGCCGCGCAATGTAGGTCTGTATGAACTTCAGCATGACCGGATCGATCCGATTCACGGGAATGATGTTTGGGCAACCGGCGGCCAAAGTGCAAGCCGGATTGTAATTGCTAGCCGCTGGATTGGAGGAGGCGACGAACTGAGTGCGGGGGTTGGTTGCCGGGTCAAATATTAGAGGTATTGGATTCGTCGGGGTGGAGTTCGAAAAGTCGCCCGCGAGTTCCGCATTGGTGGGCACCGTATACCTTACCTGAGACGCCTGACTGAACCGCCAACCCTCGTATGCAAAAGTGAAGAATGTGCGGTTACGTCCGTTATACAGCTTGGGAATAAACACTGGTCCGCCAATCATTCCACCAAACTGGTTCTGCCGAAAAGCGGCCGGTGCGGCCGCCGAACCGTCGGGGTTGACGTCCTTGAAATGGTCGCGCGCGTCGAAAATATTATTGCGATCAAACTCCCAAGCCGCCCCATGCAGTTGGTTGGTCCCACTTCGGGTCACTACATTAACCACCCCACCCAACACGCTGCCATACTCCGCTTGATCGTCGTGCGACTGCACTTTGAACTCCTGCATCGCATCAATGATGGGCGGAATGATAAACGCGCTGGTATTCAGTTCCGTGTTAATCACTCCATCCAATAAATACAAGTTGGACCGGTTCCACTGGCCCTGGATTGCCGGCTGGGCGACGCTTGCGGTGGGTACGCCCAAATTATCCAGATCGTTTACGCCGACGCCCGAACTCTGTGATGTGCTGACGGGCGTTGCCCCAGGGGTCAAGGTCAGGAGTTGACTAAAACTTCGTCCATTCAACGGCAACTCGAGGATGGCCTTCTGACTTATCACGGTGCCCAGGTCAGAGCTGGTGTTCTGGATCAGGTCGGCTCCAGCTTCCACGGTTACCGACTCTACCGTGGATCCGATCTGCAATGCGAAATTGCGGGAAAGGTTTTCCTGCACGTTGAGTGTCATACCCATGACTGAGACAGTGCGAAATCCCGGCTTGTTTACCGTCATCAGGTAATTGCCTGGATTCAGCGACGGCACGGCGTAAACCCCCTCCCCATTGGTCTTCACCGTCGCCGTGACGCCGGTATCGGTATTCTTGATTTGGACTTCGGCATCCGATACAGCGGCGTTGTTCTGGTCGGTGACGCGTCCGGATACGGAGGCTTTCTCAGTCTGTGCGATTGCGCGCCGCGAACCCAGACCAATAAGCAAGACCCCAACAACAAACAGTAAAACAACATACCAACGCAAGCGAAGACGAAGTTCATTTCTCACGGCATTCCTCCTGTTTGCCCAAGTATTCCTGCCGTGTGCGCAATTTGTCCCAATCGATCAAGAGTATTTCAGAAGAGGATGATTCCATTCGCAGAAGGGCGGGCGATGGAAGAAGCGCATTGGCCCATGATGTGCGAACCAACTAGTTTAGGGGTGGTTCGGCTGCCCGTGCAGGTAGGCATACATCAGGCTCGAACCCTCGGGACGCGAAGGATCGCCATCCGGCCGCCCGAAGGTGACGAAGACGGAATCAATCTCCCGCAGAATCTTCGCGTCGTCGCATTTAAAAACCCATCGGCGCTGGGCCTTGTCATCCGCATAGAAAATGCCCAACCTTTGGGTTTGCCGGTTTGGTCCTTCCTTTTTTGCCCAGACCTGGTACTGATAATTGGCCTTCTGCATCTTCGCTTCGTTCAAGTCGTACGCGTAAAAAATGAGCGACTTGCCCTCAGTGAAAAAGATCCGGCCAAAAGCAGGGCGCGCCTTCCCTCGGCCATCCGTATCCACCACATCCACGATGTGAAGATTGCGCGCGCCCATCAGGTCCGTAACGTCATGGCCCAGGCTGAGTAGTTGGTGTTCCTGATCCAACGCGGCCGACTTTTCCTTTAGCCCGGACTCGAGATCATGGAGCTTGACCTGATCAGCAATCAGCGCTGCTTCCGTGTCAGCAGCACGCTGGTGTTGCGACATGGCTTCCTGCTGTGCGTTGGCGGCCAAAGCTTGTGAATTCGCGAGCTCTCGCTGAATCTGTTCTAGCCTTAGCTCCAGTGCGTCGCGGTTTGATGCCAGCGATCGGCGGTCCTGGGATGTGGCTTTCAAATCCGCCTCACTCGCAACCAGTCGATCATTCGCTTTTAGCAACTCACCACTTAAGCGTTCCACCTCGGCTTGGAGCTTCAGATTGGTGTCCGTTAGCTCAGTGATACGCGGATCGGCGGCGATGACATGACCCGGTGTCATGGGCACACCACTATGTCGTGACTCCTGTGCAATGCGGGCGCGATTGAATGAATTTTTCCAGTACAAATACCCACTCGATGCGGCTACCGCGAAAAGCAGGGTAGCCGCGACTGCCGTTGCCGGCATCCGCCACCAAACGTTTCGTGAAAAGGCGAACGGAATAGGTGCGGGCAGCTTCACAGTTTCTTCCACATCGCGGGAGAACGTGATGCCTTCCCGCTCGGCGCGATCCAGGAAGCGGCGGATGAAGAGTTCCGAGTCGATACATTCTTCAATCGCTTTCGGCGAGATGGTCGGGTCTTGCTTTGCCGTCGCAAATTGTTGAGCAGCAACATTCAAGTAATTGACATAGGCCTGCCTGCAACGGCCACATTCCGAGGCGTGTTGCTCTAATTCGACGAGCTCCGCGCCTGTGGCTTGCCCAACGCTAGCGGCAGCGCAGATTTCCTCGAAATGTTCGTGTCTTAACATGTCTTGCCTTCCTCAATGAGCAATAACTGGTCTCGCCCCCTCTGCTTGCGAGTCATTTTCTAGGTACCAGCGAAGTCGTTGCAAACCCCTATAATAATGATGGCGCACGTTCGAGAACTTCTCATTTCTTCGTCGCGCAATTTCCTTGAAATCCAAACCCTCGAAAAAGAACATCTCGATCGTCTGCCGCTGCGCCTCTGGAAGAGACTCAAGTGCTTCGCTTGCAAGCCGGCTACTCTCCTGCGATTGAAGGCGGCCTGGAGACCAGAAGCTTGCCGCTTCATCAACGGCGCTTACGTCAGCCTTGTTGTACAAGTGCCGCACCAGTAGATAGTTTCGGCGATTGGTGCTGCGGCTGTACGCGTATTGGAGAAGCCACACTTTAAGAGTCCCTCTTGCAGAGTCGAATTGTCCCGCTTTTCGATAAATCTCCAGGAAAACGGATTGCGTGAGATCCTCCGCTTCCGCGCCATCTCGTAAAATGTGCAAGGCGGTCACGTGGACCAGGCGATGGTACCGTTTAAAAATCACCGCGAACGCATCTGTATTACCCGCTTGAAGGTGCCGCATTACACGCTCGTCATCGAGCGTTAGCAGATCGGCATACGACGCGCGGTCGTCGCAGTCGCCGGAACTAACTTCTAGAAGATGCATAGGGCTACGTGGCCGTTCGTATATACCACATGAACGGATGAAAGATCACGCATGAAATTTATTTTTTTGAGTGGGACAAGACCCCTTTCCACGCGGTATACCGAAAATGGGGGTTGGGATGGTATCGCCAGCCGCGTTAGCATTCAAAGCTGCTTTAACGAGTTGAGCGGAAATCCGGCACCCGATGAAGCGGTCCATAATTAAAGCTCGGATGAAGCTAGTTGGGCTAGTTGCCGTGCTGGCTTGTTCGCAACTACTGGCGTCAAGGCAATCGAGGCTTGAGACGGCGAGAGAACTCGTTTCCAATGGCTCTTTTGATAGAGCGGACTCCATGCTACGCCAGACTATCGCAGCCGATCCGAATAATGTTGACGCACGAGTATTGCTCGGCTCGACGCTGGCCGTGCAAGGGATTCGGGGCGAGGCGATTGAACAGCTAGCCGAGGCAGTGCGACTGAATCCAAACTCGGCGAACGTACACAATGAATTTGGCATGGTCTTGAGCCGGTTTGTCGAGGTGAAGGCAGCTCGCCAAGAATTTGAGAGAGCTCTTGAACTTGACCCACGCCTGGCGGAGGCTCATGTCAACCTGTCACTGATCCTGGCACAGGCTGGAGAGTTGGCCGCAGCCGGTGAACATCTCGATCGCGCCATTGAACTACAGGGCAGCAGCCCAAAGGCCGCCTACGCACATTACCTGAGAGCAAAAATCTGGGGCGCACAGGACCAAATAGACAAAGTGATGGATGAACTTCAGCGGGCGGTACACTTGCGGCCCGACTACGAAGAAGCCTGGTCGGATCTGGGTGGAATCCGACGTCTAGCTCTGGATAATCCGGGTGCCATACAGGCGTTGCAAAGGGCAGTTGCGCTGAAGCCGGGCGACGCATTGGCTCAATATCGCCTGGGGCAGTTGTACCTGCAAGGCGGACACGCACTCAAGGCTGTCGAGCATCTCAAGCATGCTTTGGCTTCTGCTCCCGACGATCGCGCCACGCTCTACAACCTGATGCTTGCCTTACGTAAGACGGGCCGGTTGGAGGAGGCAAAACCTATCGAGAAGCGAATCGCTGAGCTGCAGCAGCAAGGTGATCGGGCGTCCGAAGTGGGATTTGCCGCATCCGGTCTGAACAACGAAGGAATACGACTGGAAAAATCAGGGGACATCCGGGCAGCTCTGGCGAAGTACCGGGCGGCTCTCGATCTGGATCCCACCGGCTTCGGCTTCCGCTTAAATTATGCGCTCGCGCTTTGCCGGCTCGCCCGCTGGCAAGATGGAGTTGTGGAGCTGCGCGAAGTGTTGCGAGTCGATCCCGACAATGTGGACGCCGCTAGGGCTTTGTACATAGCAATCGAACAGGCGAAGGCGCAGCCTGAGGATGTTCGCAAGAGTCCTTGAATTCCATGATGGGAGTTCAGTTCTCAGCGCCAAAACTCCAACCAAGGCAGGTCGATTTGCATTGATGACTTCACATATTGTGAAGTACCCTTCGTGAGTGCATATCGTTACGCGCAAGCATCTGAGGGAGGCAATCAAAAGCTACCCAGATGCGGCAAACGAAATCAAGGCTTGGACCACAATTGTCGAGGCGGTCCGCTGGCACAATGTTGATGACGTTCGCGGCGTGTTCAGGGATGCCGATTTTGTCGATGGGTACGTGATCTTCAACATTAGGCACAACCGGTACAGGCTTATAACCGTCATCCACTATGCTAAGACAACGGATGAAAGGCAAATCCAAGGGCATGTCTACATCCGATCCTTCTTGACGCACAAGGAATACGACAATCGCAGCAACTGGGACAGGAGGTACGGAAAACAATGAGCACAGTTCTCGCAAATCCGGCAGAAATGATTGCGCATGGCGCTCCGCGCGTCATACACAATGATGCAGAACTTGAAATGTATACCGATGCTCTTTTCCGGCTCACCGCGCTGGAGAGTCCTTCTGGCTCTGAACTTGAAGCAATCGAACTCCTAACCTTGCTTGTGGAACGTTACGAGCAAGAGCATTACTCCATTCCCAAAGGTGATCCGGTTTCGGTTGTGCGATTCATCATTGAACAACAGAATCTCACACAGCGTGACCTCATTCCTCAATTTGGTTCGGAGAGTGCGGTTTCGATGTTCATGACGAGACAGCGCAATCTCACCTTGGAACAGGTGCGGAAATTGACCGCTCGGTTCAAACTTCCCGCTGACATTTTCATTCCGAAAGGATCCCTCAGACAAAGCCCGAGACGACTTGCGAAGGGGCACTCGCGTTCTCGATAGCTGCCTGTTCCGGATTTCCGGATTGGCCGATGAGACAAACGGAATGGACACCGGATTTTGTACCGACTGCCTGCATCCGGCGCTTACGTTCGCTTACTGGCCGTTCTGAGGGATCTCACTGGAACTGATTGAGGCGAAAGGTAGAAGGTTCATTATCAGGAGCTTGCAGAGGATAAACAAAGCGACCGGATGAGATGGTGTGTCTGCCAGTTCCACCACTTCCGCACGGGCGCGAAAAACTGTTGTAGAGGCAACTGCAATTATAGCAAAGGCAGGGAAAAACCAGGCCGACCGCGAAAGGCAGCCGCTGAAGTTTCTTAACGAATCCTTCCGCAGACCTGGAGAGACTCTTGTCCAGCGATTGGATTTTACGGGTCGTTCACTCGTGGTTAACGATGCATTAACTTTCTTATCTCTAGAATCCGGGCAATAACTCTTCGCGTTAGAGCATTTTGCAGGGAGGACTATCTTCTCCCGGATCAGGAGATTTATGCGTCCCATGTGCTCGTCCCGCAGAACCTCACTCTGGGCTCACGCCCGAACCTCTCTTCTGGTCTTCCTCTTCCTGACAATCACCTGGTTAGTGGCGTCCGCGCAGGTAGATCGGGCTGTGCTCGAAGGCACCACCACCGATGCAACGGGGGCAGTGATCCATGGGGCCAATGTGCAGGTCCTGGCGGTAGATATGGGCAGCCGCCAGGAACAGTTGACCAATTCGAACGGCTACTACCGCTTCCCAGGGTTGGCAGTTGGGCAATACACCGTGACCGTCACAAACCCGAAATTTACGACCAAGGTCATCGACGGCGTGGTAGTGCAGGTGGGTCAGACGCGCACATTGAATATTCGGCTTGAAGTCGGCGGGGTGGCGGAGAAAGTTGAAGTCAATGCGTCGGCGGAACCCGCCGACCGCAGTTCTGCCGAGGCGTCCACGGTCATCTACACGGAGCAGATCGCCAATCTGCCGAATAACGGGCGTGATTGGGCAAGCTTCACCCTTCTCGCTCCCTTCGCCCAAGATGACGGTGGCGGCGATCAGCGAACCATCCGCTTCGCCGGACGCGCGCGCGACGACAACAACTTCCAGATTGACGGGGTGGACGCAGGGGGAATTCAAGAGCAGGCTCAGAAATCGCAAACTCGTTTGCAGATTTCTCAGGATGCAATTGAGGAATACCGTGTCAATAGCGCGCTCTACGACGCGGAATACGGTACCCAGGCAGGGGGACAGGTAGACATAGTCACCAAATCTGGCACGAATGACTTCCACGGCACGGTTTTCGGCTACTCCAGGAATTCCGTCTTCGATGCCCGGAACTTCAATGACTTCGATCTCAATGGCAATCCTGCGGTTCCTCCATTCCGCATGGGACAGTACGGAATGACTGTCGGCGGCCCTATTGTCAAGAACAATACTTTTTTCTTCATCAGCTATGAGGGGCTTCGGCAGTTGCAGTCGACCACGCAGCAATTTCAGGTACCTGGGCCTGCGTTCCAACAGCAAGTTTTGAATACCAGTCCGGTGATGTGCAGCATCATGCAGGCATTTCCGTGGCGCGCCTCGACCGCTGCCATCAACGGCTGTGCTTCCCGCTTCACTTATCCGGATGCCGCCTTCCAATCCGGTCAATCAAACCCAGATGCCGACCTGCTCACCGCAGCAACCCCGACAACGGTACACGAAGATACGTGGTTAGTGCGGATCGATCACAGGATCAGCGATAAGACCTTCGTGTATGGCCGAGCCCAGCGCGACATCAGTCTGGTGGACGCACCGAATGGCAGTAGTCTCCCCGCGGACAAGCTTCAAACGATCAACCACCCGGCAAATTACCTTGTAGCTATGCAGCATACTTTCACGCCGAATCTCTTCAACGAAGCCAAGATCTACATTAATCGCTCACCCTTTCACAATCCTCAAGCGAGCGCGCTTCCATTTGCAGTGAACACGGACAGCTTCGTTGCCCTCAACGACAACACCGCCGACATCGAGGTAGGGACGACCTATGGTGTCGTTGACAACGTGACTTGGGCGCATGGCCGGCACGCCTTCAAGACCGGCATGGAGATTCGCCGCGTCCGACTAAACCAAGGCCAAACCGCGGATAATGTTCTGAACTTCAGCGACGACAATTCTTTGGTGGTGGCGCAACTCTCTAAGATTACGTTTAATGCTCCATGGTGTTGCCACCGGTTGCGCCGGACGTTCTATATGCCGTATTTCCAGGACGAATGGAAAGTAACACCGACGCTCACGCTGAGTGCTGGACTTCGCTGGGAATACTACGGAGTCGCCCATGAAGCAACCAACCGTACCACGGTCTTTGACCTAAGCCAGTTTCATGGTGTCTGTTTGGGGTCGGGTTCGTTTAACACGTTGCCGGTGCCATCAGGCTCCGGTCCAATCAATACGGCGCCCTGCCCCAAGAATCCGGCTCTCTACAATCCGAACTACAAGAATTTCGATCCGCGCCTGAGTGTGTCCTGGGCACCATCTGCGCTCCATGGTAGAACAGTCGTTCGGGCCGGCTTTGGCATCTACCACGGGGCGGCTCAGAATGACGACTTGAACGCCGGTCTGGAGAGTGACACGTTCCGGGTAAAGGTCAACCAGGCTGTTGCTCTAAGTCCTGCTTTTGAGCAAACTACTCCGGACCTTTCGAGTGTGACTTCTCAAAAGCAGGCCTCCCATCCTCGTGCCCTGCAGCGGCAAGGTCGCCGGGACTTGTACGCCGAAGAGTGGGGACTCACGATCGAGCATGAATTGCCTGCTAATTTCTTGCTCTCAACGCAGTATCTGGGAAGCCGCGGTCTACGCCTCTTCTCCCGCGGCGCAGTGAATCTCTGCACTACTCCAGTTACATTCAACTCGGCCGATGGCGACTGCGTCCGGCCACTGGATCAATTCTATCCCGACCCCAACAACCCAGATCCCTTTGGTTCAGTCGACAAAAAGAGAGATATCGGCTCCAGCACCTACAACGCCCTCGGCGTATCGCTTGAGCGCCGCTTTAGCAAAGGGCTATCGTTCCAGTCGCGTTACGCGTGGTCCCATTCCATCAATGATGGATCGGTCGGCGGTGGCGAGTCGAACGGGCCGGAAAATGTGAACTGCCTCCCGTGCGATAAAGGGCCAAGCGTTTTCGATGTTCGCCACAATGTCACCGTAAATGCTGTTTATGAACTCCCGTTTGGGCCGGGCAAGGCCTACCTGAGCGATTCAGGGGCCATTGGAAAAGTCATCGGAGGCTGGAGCTTGAGCAGCATTGGCCTCTGGCACACTGGGCATCCATTAACCGTTCAAATGGACCTCAGCGGCAGTATTGCGGTTCCAAACACGAACCCAGATTTTGCATTTAACGGACTTCCCTACACCTATCTTCTTCCTGATGGCAACGATCAGACCAGCCAACGCCCCGACGTTGTTCCCGGAGTGTCACTCACTCTGCCGGGAGGCGGACACAACGGTGTGCCGCTGATAAACCCTGCTGCCTTCCAAGCTCCGCCGACCGATGCCAATGGAAATTTCACTCGCTTTGGCAATGCCGGCAACGGCCTTCTTCGTGCCCCGGATAGTTGGCAAATCGATCTGGCGCTCACGAAAGAAACAAAGCTCACCGAGCGTTTTTCAATGGAGTTCGCGGTGCAAGCGTTCAATATCCTCAACCACGTTCAGCTGGGCGACCCGGGCACGGTTTCGCTCGTCTACGATCCCAGTGCTTCGTCGACGGGTTTCCTTACGAATCCTGGTAATTTCGGCGTCATCACCTCGACTGTAAACTTTAACAACAACAATGACAACAAGGCTTCCCCCAACACGGGTACCGGCCTTCCGCGTCAGCTTCAATTCATGCTTCGTTTCGTGTTCTAGCCGTCGCAGAACGCTACTCGCGTCCCACAATTACGGGAGTTTCTCAGACCCGATTAACCATGAGCGCTGCAAGCGTAGCTACGAGCCGCGAGCGCAAGGACATAAGCCGACCCTCTTGGCGGGAGTCGGAGTTGAGTGTGATCTGGGCACAACCTCTTCTCTGTGTGCCTTGCGACAGGAGAACCCTTTTGAAAAAGTTAGCTATTCTCTCGTTGACAATGTCTTTGACATGTGGGACAGCGGCCGCTCAGTCGGCCCCTGGATATCGTGTAATCAACAAAATTCCCATCCCCGGCCAAGGTAGTTGGGACTACGTCACAGTTGATGAAGGCGGCCGCCGCCTCTACGTTTCTCACGGAACCCAGGTTGAAGTGCTGGACGTCGATTCGGGAGCCATTGTCGGCAAGATCCCGAACACCTTGGGCGTGCATGGGATTGCCATCGCGCCGGAGTTGGGCCGAGGGTTTGTCAGTGATGGCAAATCGTCAACTGTTACCGTTTTCGATCTGAAGACCTTCAAGACCCTCGGGCATGTGCCAACGGGAAAAGCACCGGACGCAATCATTTACGATCCTGCCACCTCGCGAGTTTTTGCATTTAATGGGGACGGCAACAGCACAACGGTGATCCAGGCTGCGAATGGAAAAGTAGCTGGCACAATCGATCTCGGTGGCGGGCCCGAATTTGCTTCGGCAGACGGCTCGGGACATGTCTTCGACAACTTGGAAGATCAGAGCCTGGTTGTGAAGATTGACTCGCGAAAGCTGAAAGTCGAACAGCGCTGGCCAACCGCGCCTTGTCAATCGCCTTCAAGTATGGCCATGGACCGCCCCAACCGGCGCCTGTTTATTGGGTGCAGAAACAAGGTGATGGCGGTGATGAACGCGGATACCGGAAAGATCGTCACCACGCTGCCGATTGGCGATCACGTGGACGCGACCGCCTTTGATCCCGAGTCCCGATTGATCTTCAACTCCAACGGCGAAGGTACGATCACGGTGATTCACCAGGACAGCCCCGACAAGTATTCGGTGGTAGAGAGCGTGAAGACCGCGCTGCGGGCGAAGACCATGGCGCTTGATCCCAAAACCCACCAGTTGTTCCTGTCAACGGCCGAGACGGGACAGTTTGAAGTGCTAGTGGTAGGGGTGGTTCACAATGAGGCTTCCGATCCCGTACTGGTGGGAGCGGGAGACATTGCTAGCTGTGACGATCTGGCGGGCGCCTATGCCACTGCGAAGCTGATCGAAAAAATTCCGGGAACGGTTTTTGCAGCGGGCGATCTTGCTTATCCCGACGGAAGCGATGAGCAGTTCGCCAATTGCTACGGGCCGACGTGGGGACGCTTCAAGGATCGGACACGCCCGGCGCCGGGGAATCACGAATACCACAGTGGCGCAACCGGTTACACGCGCTACTGGGGTGCGGTGGCGGGTGATCCGGCGAGGGCATACTACAGTTACGATCTCGGTCAGTGGCACATCATTGCATTGAACAGCGAATGCGCTGAAGTTGGGGGCTGCGATGAAACGTCCGTGCAAGGGAAATGGCTGCAGCAAGATCTGGCAGAGCATCCTGCTGGATGTACCCTCGCTTATTTTCATAAACCGTTGTTTAGTTCGGGTCTGGCGCACGGGAATGATCCGCAGATGAAGGCACTGTGGCAAATGCTCTACCACGCGGGCGCGGACGTGGTCATCGGTGGCCACGACCACGACTACGAGCGCTTTGCGCCCCAGGATCCAGACGGGAACGCCGACGCGAAACACGGAATCCGCGAATTCGTAGTTGGCACCGGCGGGAAAAACTCACACCGATTTTTCACAATTCCTAGACCTAACAGCGAATCCCGGCAAGCCGACACTTTTGGAGTCCTGAAGTTGACGTTGCATCCCAAGAGCTACGACTGGCAGTTTGTTCCTGAAGAAGGGAAGACGTTTAGCGATTCCGGTAGCGGCGATTGCCATTAAGAACTGCGTGGTTTTGAGTCGCCAGGACCTTTACGGTTCGGCCGTTAACCTTGATCCACGGTGTCCGCTCTCACTTCGTAGTGACTGGCAACTGGCTCGAACTTTGACAACAATTGCTTGGCCTCGGGCTCAAATACTGGAACCTTGTAATCTGGTCCTGCAAACTGGCGAACCGCGTCAATCGAATCGAACAGGTTCACGACGACAAACTCGGATTCCTCCCCGGCGTCGCGGCGAAGAATGTAGCCGCCACGATAGCCCGCCATAGCTTTTAAGCGGGCGAGAACTTTGTTCTTGAGCAGGGCCTCATAGGCGTCTGCGTTCTGCAGTTCCGTCCAACCTCGCCAATGGCGCGCAATCATGTACTCATGATAGCAATCAGATCTGTTTCGCACCGCGAAAATGTTACCGCAACACGCCGTAGTCTTTGACGCCAATCGACGATTTCCTGATAATCCAAACCATGCCTTTGCCAGTCGACCTAAGTAAGATCACGGGAAATCTGAAATGATGCGGCGGCTATCGCAATGAGGATGACGCGCAGACTGAAACCCTCAAGAGTGGTGAACATCGCCGACCTTCGGCAGATCGCGCAGCGGCGTGTCCCCAAAGCGGTTTTCGACTATCTTGACGGCGGCGCGGAGGCTGAAGTCACGCTGCGGGAGAATTGCCGCGCTTTCGAAGCTATTACCTTCCGGCCGCGTCATGCGATTGCGGTGGGCGAGTGCGATCTGCGAACGCGGGTGTTGGGTACGGAAATTTCGTTTCCCGCGATGCTCGCGCCGGTAGGCTATAGCCGGCTCATGCATCCTGGCGGAGAAATTGCCGCTGCTCGCGCGGCGGGGGAGGCCGGGACCGGATACACTCTCTCCACCATTTCCGGCCATAAGATGGAAGACGTGAAAGCCGGCACCAAGGGATTTGCCTGGTATCAGCTTTATCTGGTTGGAGGCAGGGAAGTGGCGGAGGGGGCCATTGAGCGGGCCCGCAAAGCCGGATTCTCTGCGCTGGTGATCACCATTGATACTCCAGTGGCGGGTATGCGCGAGCGTGATCCGCGCAACGGTATGAGCGAGCTTATGACGGGAAGTGTCTTTGCCAAACTCCCGTTCTTGCCGGAGTTGTGCACCCATCCGGGTTGGCTGACGTCGTTTCTGCTCGACGGCGGAGTGCCGAAGCTCGAAAACGTGGTTGTCCCCGGCCAGGGCGGAATGCCAATGACGGACGTGGGCACTGCTTTGCGGCGGTCGGTGGTGACCTGGGAAGACATTCGTTGGATTCGCAAGAGTTGGACAGGCCCAATCGTGATCAAAGGGATTCTTACGGGAGACGATGCGCGCCGCGCGGTGGATGAAGGCGCCGCCGCAATTTCTGTTTCGAACCACGGTGGGCGGCAGTTGGATGGCGTTGCGGCCAGCATCCGGGCGCTACCAGAGGTGGTGGCAGCGGTGAATGGACGTGTCGAAGTGCTCATGGACGGAGGAGTCCGGCGGGGAAGCGACATCGTCAAAGCTATTTGCCTGGGCGCGCGCGCAGTGCTCATCGGTCGCGCTTATGCGTATGGACTCGCGGCGGCTGGGCACGCCGGGGTGACGCGAGCGCTGGAGATTCTGCGTGAGGACGTGGAACGTACGCTTCGGCTGCTGGGATGCGCTTCGGTTGGGCAACTCGACGCTTCCTATCTCCAGTGCCCGTGAGAGGTGGAAATCATCCCGACGTCCGCACTGTCTCTTCGGGAGGCTTCAGCCGACGGAATGATTTGTAGAGTACAACGTCATACGCTATCTTTGCGCCACCGCCAATGAACAGCGGTGTGGAAAATCCAAATACTTGCATTGCCACTCCGGCTGTGGCCGACCCAACCGCCCAGAAAACGTTGCGCGCAAGATTAGTGACTCCGCTGGTAAAGGTGCGCTCCGCCGGTTTGACCAAAGCCGCCACATAGGATTGCCGGGTGGGTACGTCCATTTCCACCAAAGCCTCACGGCAAAAGAAAAGTATGGCGGCCCACTGGAACGAAGACGCAAAAGGCACAGCCATCAGAAAAACACTGGACGGCAAATGGGTAAAGATCATGGTGTTGAGCAGCCCGATGCGGCGCGCCAGCCATGCTGCTACCAGGTGAGAGAAAGCGTTCAGCACATGCACGACGAAGAACACGATTCCCAGCTCCCGTTCCGCGATTCCAAAGCGGTGGAAAAACCAGTACGAGACCAGGGCATCGGTCAAGAAGCCTCCGCCAAAGGCATCGAGAGAAAACAGAGCGGTGAGTCGGGTTACAACCTTCTTGGTGTCGGGAGCAATTCTGTTGGCTGTGGTAAGCAATGCCGGAGGTGAGGCAACCTCGATAGCTGGCGACAGGAACAAGCAAAGTCCGGCAGTAGCCAGATAAAGCGCTGCGTATCCGAGAAAAACGAACTTGTACGCGGTCAGAAGCGAGAAGCCAAGTCTGTTATGGAGAATCAGAGGAACGCCCGCGCACAATGCCCCCAAAGATCCGCCTCCATCAATCAGCACGTTGTAGAAAGCCAGGCTCCAGGTCCTCCGGGAGTCAGGAACCAACCCCGGTATCACCGCTTGTTCCAGGGCATAAGAAGGCGAGCGCTCCGTGCCGGTGCCATTAAGCATGCCGACGAAGACCAGCACCAGCATGAAGGGAAGCGCTGGCGAGAATGCCAAGGCTAGCCCGCCCACCGCCGTAAAAAGGGATAGCAGCAGGAGCGACTGCTTGCGGCCGAAGCGGTCGGCGAAAAAGCTCACCATCACCGTGGCCGACGCCGCCCCAGCCAGCCCGATAGCGATGATGATTCCGATGGTGAGCGACGAAAATCCCATGCGGGACAGATAGATTCCCAGGATGACTCCCATCAGACCAACGCCGAACGAGCGCAGAAATCCCGCGATATTGATGACAGCCCGGTCGCGATCAGAGTGCAGCTTCACGAGTTCTTTATTCTGCACTATTAAGCACGCCTTTGCCGAAGTGGGCAGAAGAGAACCGGGCAAAAACCCAGACGGCACGCGAGCGGTTTGATGTCCGCTCGTCTAAGGCGCGGGTTCCTGTGGCGCAGTGAGTGTTTCCCGTCGGAACTGCTGCTGTGCTACGTCAGTACTGCGGCGGGGACGCCTTCGCTATTTCGAGTGAGACTCGTTGTTTTTGGCGATAGGCGAGGTTGGCCATGTGTGCCGCAACCGCTGACCTGTACCCAATCTCCACCGGCGCGTTTGGCGTTTTGCGGCTGCGGATGCAATCGATCCAGTTCGCCATGTGATTCTGATCTTTGGTTTCGGACGTCATCGCCGCACCGTTCTTCCGATTCACCGGTTCGGGGAAATATCGAGTGGATTCCTGCGAGCGTCCGGTCACCATGTCGGTTGCGCCGGCCACATGCTCGATGGTGCCGTCGCTGCCCAGGATGTGCTCACCCAATCCGTAACGGCTGTTGCTGAAAGTTGATTGCCAGGTGATCACGGTGTCATTCGGAAAATCCAACGTGATGGCAATAGTGTCGGGCACTTCGCGGCCGTCTTTTTCGGAAAACACACCGCCTGACATGTAGGCCGCAGTCGGCACCGGCAATTCCAGAGCGGACATGATCCAGGCAATCTGGTGCACCATGTTTTCGGTAACGTTGCCTCCGGAAAATTCCCAGAACAACCGCCAGTTGATAAATTTGTTGGCATCGAACGGCCGGTCAGGACGCCCGTTTAAAAATGCATTCCAGTTGACGTTCTGGGGATTGCAATCTGGTGGCAAAGGCCGAACCCACTGCCCCTGACCGTGAGGCGAATTGCGGCTCATCCAAGCTTCGACCTGCGTGATCTTGCCGAGCATTCCGTCTTTGATCCATTTCTTCGCGTCGGCGCGCGCCCCGGAGCTTTCGTGCTGCAATCCGATCTGCACCACGCGGTCTGATTTGCTGGCGGCGGCCAGACACTGTTCTGCCTCGGGGATTGACCACGTCATCGTTTTTTCGCAATAGAGATCTTTACCGGCCGCCAATACGTCGAGGAAATGGTGAGCGTGAAGGTGCAAAGGGCTGGCGACGATGATGCCATCCAGGTCTTTCATCTCAAGCAATCGGCGGTGATCGTTGAGAGTCTGAATACGGGGCGCCAGATGCCGGGCCTCGTCGTGCCGGCGGCTGTACACGTCCGCAATAGCAACCAGTTCCGCGTTCGGGACTTCGAGCAATTGCTTCAGCAAATCCTGTCCGCGGGCGCCCACGCCAATCATGCCAACTCGGACGCGATCGTTTGCGCCAAGCACGCGAGATGGGGAAGCGAGCAGCGCAGCCGCTCCAACTGCCGTCGCTTTAATGAACTCACGCCGTGTGCTATCGGTCATATCTGGACTCCTGTTGCAGCCATAGTATTGCGATCATTGTCGCGTCGATTCAGCCCAACTGCAGAAAGATATTCGCGCATCACGCGGGCGTAGTCCGGGAAGGCGATTTCTGGTTCTTCGAGTTCAGGGTGCCAAACTTTTTCCCATTCGAACGAGTAAGACCCGGTGTAGTCCATTCCTGCGAGTGCAGCCACTTGACGCTTCACCGGTACTTGCCCGCGTCCAGTCAGCACATACTGAATGTCGTCGCCCTTCCGGATCGAATCTTTAAGGTGAGTGTGTCGAATGTATTTGCCCAGCTGACTGACGGTGAAATCAGGATCTTCTCTGCCGGAAACGAAAGTGTGATGCGCGTCCCAAAGAAGCGCCACATGCGGCGAATCCGCCCCATCGAGAACTCCGCGCAGGGTGGAAGAATCGGTAAAGTCGCCGTGAGACTCAATCACTACGGTGACATTCTTCGGGCCAGAATATTCGCCGAGAGATCGAAGAGATTGCGCGATGTTCTTGACCACGCCGGCACGCTCCCCTACGATCTTGTTTCCGAAAACACGAACGTAAGGAGCTCCGAGCCCGGATGCGAGATCTATAAACTTCCGTGCGTCGGCCAGTTGCGCCTCGTGCTTTTGCGGATCGGTGTCGTGCATGTTTGCCGAACTGCTCACGCAGGAAATCCGCAATCCGCGTGCTGCTATGTCCTTTCTGGATTGTTCAATGCGTTCGGGAGCGAATTCCGGACAGGAGGGCAAATCCATCGTCCCTTGCAGTCCCCGCAGCTCTACTGCCGAGAAGCCATGCTGCTTAGCAAAGTCTAGGATTTTGTACCAGTCCCATGCCGGGCATCCCAGAGTCGAGAAGCCGATTGGCAACGGTCCATCCTTAGAGGTTGAGCCTAGTAACGAAGAAACACTGGCCGCGAGGGCCGAGCACTGAATGAATCGTCGGCGGGTAATGCCGAGCATCAGAGCGTTCCCGCTTTCTGAAGTTCTTCCTTCATGCCCGCCCAGCTCTGGATCGTCGACTCTTCGGCGCTCCCGGCGCCCCGCCAGTGCGTTTCAAGACTCACAGCGTGGTCATAGTCGTCTTTCTTCAGGGCCTTGAATTGTCCTACCCAATCGATCAGGCCTTTCCCCATCGCCGCCCATTCATAGCCGCCACCTTTCTTGATGACGTCTTTGCAGTGACAATGTCCGATCCGATCTTTGGGCAGTGCGGCGTATCCGTCAGGAAAAGCTTTCTCCCCAAGCGACGCCGCGTTACCGGGATCCCAGTTCAGCATCAGCGCCGGGGTTTCCACCGCGTGCAACACTTCTGCGGCCTCGGCACCGGTTGCGGTGTTACAAGAGCCTTCGTTCTCAAGCACCAGCACGATTCCTTTTTTCGCGGCTTTCTCGGCGGAGTCCCGAAGTTTTTCGTTCATCGCCTTACGGTGCGGTTTGGGGTCGTCCAGCCTCCAAAAATCGAAACAGCGCACGCGATCAGTGCCGAAGGTCTTTGCCAGTTCCAGGCTTTTTTCCAGCACTTCGTCCTGCTGCTCGAAGGTGAAATCCGCATGGAATTGATCGTGCTTGGGACTGAACTTCGATTTCGGTGCCCCGGGCCAGTCCACCTTGAACAACGGACTGGCAATGTCGGTCACTCTCAGGTCGTACTTCTCAAGAATGCGCCGCGATTCGGCGACTTCGTTCGAATCCAGGTTCAGCACGTTCTTGTTCCACATGCCGCGGAGTTCAATCCAGTGCATGCCGAACTGGCGCGAGGCAATCTCACACGCGTGCGCGAAGTCCTGTGAAATCTCATCATTGATGACGCCGATTCGGAAAGGAGACTTCGACAAATCAGTGGGGGGTATTGTGGTCCCGGGCACGGTGGTGAGACTGCAGACGGTTAGGGCGCCCAGATTACGGATGAATTCACGGCGCGAGGGATGCGACATTATGGCACCAGTTTCTCCGACGTGCAGAAATGCTAGCTGCGTGCTTCCTGAATGGCAAGTGCTTCTGTGCGGCGAAGTTTTTTCAGGTCAATGGTTACTGAATTGCCCGCTTCTCCGGTATTCTGTTCGTTCGCACTCGAGAGGTCACGAGTGTTCAGGAGCGACACGCATGAAACTGATTCGACATGGTGAACCCGGCAAAGAGAAGCCGGGCGTACTTTTGAACGGGGAAAACCGCATAGATATCTCTGGCTTCGGCGCGGATTACGATGAGGCGTTTTTCAGGAGCGGAGGGCTGGGGGCGCTGACGGCTTGGCTGAAGAGTAACGCCTCCTCGGCTCCGCGACTCTCGCCCTCGGTGCGCTTGGGTCCCGCTGTCTGCCGGCCCAGCAAGATTGTGTGCATCGGCCTTAACTACCGAGATCACGCAGCTGAGACCGGGGCTCAGATTCCAAGAGAGCCGGTTATTTTTTTCAAATCGACCACCGCGTTGGTCGGGCCAAACGATAATCTCGTCATTCCAAAGAATGCAACCCAGGTTGATTGGGAGGTCGAGCTGGCGGTGGTCATTGGGAAACAGGCTCTCTACGTGCCCAAGGATAAAGCCTTCGATTATGTTGCCGGCTATGTTCTGCACAACGACTACTCGGAACGCGCATTCCAGAAAGACCGTGGAGGACAATGGGTAAAAGGCAAAAGTGCGGATACCTTTGCTCCGCTGGGACCATTCCTGGCCACGGCGGACGAGATACCAGATCCCGGAAATCTCAAAATGTGGCTGAGGGTGAACGGCACAACCCGGCAGAACAGTTCCACGGCGGAGATGATTTTTGATGTCCCCACCTTGGTTTCTTATCTGACCGAGTTCATGACGCTGCTTCCGGGCGATGTAATCAGCACCGGAACTCCCGCTGGAGTTGGACTGGGCATGAAGCCGCCACAGTACCTGAAAGCCGGAGATGTGGTCGAGTTGGGGGTTGAGGGACTCGGCGAGTCGCGGCAGAAGGTTGTGAACTATTCCTGAAGCTTTCATTAGCACTTCGAACTATGTGGATTGACTCCCACCAACACTTCTGGCGCTATAACACCGCCGAATTTGGTTGGATTAATGATTCCATGGCACCGCTTCGCCGCGACTTCTTGCCCGAAGATCTGGGGCCTGAACTTGGGGGCGCGGGGTTTCGGGGCTCAATCGCGGTGCAGGCGCGACAGAGTCTGGAGGAAACGAGGTGGCTCCTTGAACTCGCGGGGGCCTCTCCGCTGATCCTGGGCGTCGTCGGATGGGTCGATGTGTGCTCGCCCGATGTGCGATTACAACTACGAACGTTTGCGGGAAACCCCAAGCTGGTCGGCATCCGGCATGTTGTGCAAAGCGAGCCCGACGAGCGCTTCTTGCTGCTGCCGGAGTTTCTGCGCGGAATCAGCGTACTCGAAGAGTTCGATCTGACCTACGACATCCTGATTTATCCCCGGCATCTGCCCGTGGCCTCGGAATTTGTGAGGCGTTTTCCGCGGCAGCGTTTCGTGCTCGACCATCTAGCCAAGCCTCTTATCAAGAGCGCAAGCATTCATCCTTGGGAGGCGGGAATACGGGAGCTAGCGAAATTCCCCAACGTCTTCTGCAAACTTTCGGGAATGGTGACCGAGGCCGATTGGCAGAATTGGATGCCGGAGGACCTTAAGCCATATCTTGACATTGCTCTTGACCGCTTCGGGCCAGAGCGTCTCATGATCGGCTCCGATTGGCCGGTGTGCACGGTGGCCGCCTCCTACAAGCAGACAATGAGTGTTGTGCTGGACTACCTCTACAAATACCCGGTCAATGTTCAAGATGCGGTTCTGGGCGGGAATGCGCAGCGTTTTTGGAAATTGAAATTGCCGTGAGCTTCGCCGCAGGCGGGCATGTTCTACAATCGAATATCGGACAGTTTGCGAAATGCAGAACCAGATCCTGCAACTCGACTCTCGAGACAACGTACTGATCGCGCTCACCGATCTGAAGCAAGGTCAGACCGTGGAACACTCGGGGACCACCTACTGCCTGATTTCAAGTATTCCCGCCAAACATAAATTCGCTAGCGAAGACCTTGGTGTCGACAGCGACGTCGTGATGTACGGTGTGCTGGTCGGTAAAACATTCAAACCCGTCAAGCGGGGAGACTTGCTCACGGTCAGTAACATCCATCACCAAGCCGCGCCTTTCCGTGAGAAATCGGCAGAATATCGTTGGACGCCTCCCGACGTTTCGGCCTGGAAACAGCGATTCCTAGGCTTTCGGCGCGCGGACGGCCAAGTCGGGACGCGGAACTACTGGCTGGTGGTGCCGTTGGTATTTTGCGAAAACCGCAACATCGTCAACCTGAAACAAGCATTTGAAGAAGAGTTAGGATTTGCCGCGCCACAAATCTATCGCCAGCAAGTCGCGGAACTGGCCCGACTCTATCGTGACGGTCGGAGCGAAGAAATCAAGCAGCACCGTGCGACTCAGAGTCGTCCCGGCGCTTCGTCCAAGAAACTTTTTGAGCAGGTGGACGGCATTCGGTTTCTTCTGCACGAAGGCGGCTGTGGGGGAACTCGGGAAGACTCGAACAATCTCTGCGGCTTGATCGCCGGATATATCAATCATCCGAACGTCGCGGGGGCCACGGTGCTTAGCCTGGGATGCCAAAACGCACAGATTGGAATCCTGCGGCAGGAACTTCGGCGGCGTAATCCGAATTTCAACAAGCCCCTGTTCATTTTTGAACAGCAGCAAAGCGGATCGGAATTTGCCATGCTATCGGAGGCGATTCGCCAGACCTTCGAGGGTCTGGTGGAAGCGAACCAGGCGATGCGGATTCCCGCGGACCTGTCGCACTTGTGTGTCGGCCTGAAGTGCGGAGGCTCAGACGGTTTTTCCGGGATCTCGGCCAATCCGGCGATCGGACACACTTCCGATTTGCTGGTTGCTCTCGGCGCCCGCACCATTCTTTCCGAGTTTCCCGAGTTGTGCGGCGTGGAACAGCAACTCATCAATCGCGCATCGAGCGCGGAAATCGCCGACCGCTTCATCAAGCTCATGCAGGACTACTCCAGCCGGGCAAAAGCCGTGCGTGCCAGTTTCGATATGAATCCCTCTCCCGGCAATATGCGTGACGGATTGCTGACTGACGCCATGAAATCGGCAGGCGCGGCAAAGAAAGGTGGAACGTCGCCTGTGACCGCAGTGTTGGACTATCCCGAATACTCCACCACGCCGGGCTTGAATCTGCAGTGTACACCGGGAAACGATGTCGAGTGTGTCACTGCGCAAGTAGGGGCTGGAGCCAACGTAGTCCTGTTCACGACGGGACTGGGAACGCCGACGGGGAATCCGATTGCTCCCGTCATTAAGCTGTCCACCAACACCAAACTACAGCAGCGTATGCCCGACATTATTGATATTGATACCGGCGCAATCATCGCGGGGGAAGCCACCATCGAGCAGATGGGTGAAAAGATTCTGGATCTGGTGGTGCGGGTTGCAAGTGGCGAATTGCGGACAAAAGCAGAAGAGAAGATGCAGGAAGACTTCATTCCCTGGAAACGAGGAGTTTCTCTCTGAGCGCAGAGAAGGGCAAAAACGAGTTTCGGTTAGATGGCAAAGTCGCGGTGGTAACCGGCGGTGGCAGCGGCATTGGCCGAGCGATCGCGCTGAAGTTTGCCGCGAACGGAGCAGCGGTCCGCATCCTGGATGTCAGCCAGAAAGAGGCGGATGCCGTCGCCGCTGAAGTCTCGAACCGGGGCGGTACGGCGTCAGCACATGCCTGCGATGTGAGCGATCAACAGCAAGTGAGGTCGACATTCAGCGAGATCTCGCGGCCGGGTTCGATCCACATTCTGGTCAATAATGCCGGAGTCTCACACATCGGCAACGCGGAGAGCACCAGCGAAGAGGACTTCGACCGCGTTCTCCAGGTGAATGTTAAGGGCATCTACAACTGCATTCAGGCCGGCATCGGACAAATGAAAACCGGCGGCGGGGTCATCTTGAACATGGCATCAATTGCGGGTTCTGCGGGCCTGGCAGACCGCTTTGCGTACTCGACTAGCAAAGGCGCGGTAATCGCGATGACCTATTCTGTTGCACGCGACTACATCGCCTACAACATTCGCTGCAACTGCATTTCTCCGGCTCGGGTACACACGCCGTTCGTGGACGGCTATCTGCGTAAGACTTATCCTGGGCGCGAGCAGGAAATGTATGACAAGCTGGCGAAGACCCAACCCATCGGCAGAATGGGTGAACCCGAGGAAGTGGCATCTCTGGCTTTGTTTCTGTGCTCGGATGCCGCTGGGTTCATCACGGGTGTGGACTATCCTTTGGATGGCGGATTCATGAATCTGCACGGTTGATCACATATGAGGTGCTGACCAAGAACGAACTCTCATGGACTTGCAACTAAAAGACAAGATTGTGCTGGTTACTGGCGGCGCAAAAGGTATTGGTGCGGCGATTGTGCGAATTGCCGCCTGCGAAGGGGCTATCCCTGTTATCGTGGATCGTGAGCGTGAAGCCGGCAAGAAAACGCAATCTGAAGTGCTACGGAGCGAGTTGATCGTCGGAGAACTCTCATCCCCGGAATTCTGCCAGGCCGCCATCGAACAAACCATCCGAAAATGTGGCCGGCTCGATGCGCTCATAAATAATGCGGGGGTCAACGACAAAATTGGGCTGGAGCACGGGAGTCCTGCGCAGTTCGTGGAATCGCTGGGACGCAATCTGCTGCACTACTACAACATGGCGCACTATGCTCTACCGTATCTGAAGAAATCCCGTGGGTCTATCGTCAATATCAGCTCAAAAACTGCAGTTACGGGTCAGAGCGGGACATCAGGATACGTCGCAGCGAAAGGCGGAATCTTGGGATTGACGCGCGAGTGGGCGGCGGAGTTGCTGGATTACGGAATCCGGGTCAATGCTGTAGTTCCGGCGGAGGTCATGACCCCGCTCTATCAGCAATGGCTCGACAGTTTCCCGAATCCAGAGGAAGCGCTTCGCTCGGTCCTTGCAAAGATTCCGCTGGAAAAGCGAATGACAACTCCGGAAGAAATTGCAGCGATGGTAGTATTCCTTCTTTCACCCCGGGCGGGACACATTACGGGCCAACACATTTTTGTGGACGGCGGGTACGTGCATCTGGATCGGGCGTTGACCTGAGACTGCGTTCACCCAAGGAAAGATTATGAGCCGCCGCTTCTGCCTTACCCTTGACCTCAAGGACGAGCCCAAACTGATGGCCGAGTACAAGCGTTATCACGAAAAAGTCTGGCCCGAGATTACCGAGAGCATTAAAGAATCCGGGATCGAGGACATGGAGATTTATCTACTCGGTACGCGCATGTTCATGATCATGGAAGTGAACGACAGCTTCACGTTCGATAAAAAGGCCAAAGCCGACAAACGCAATCCCAAGGTGCAGGAGTGGGAAGATCTCATGTGGAAGTTCCAGCAGGCCTTGCCACAGGCCAAACGAGGTGAGAAATGGTTGAGGATGGAGAGGATTTTCAAGCTGGAGGGCTGACGGGCGACTATCTAGCCGAAACTGATCCTTTACTCAAATCCGCATGCAACAACTTATGAAACAGATTCTCTCCAGCTTCTCGCCGCACCGATAATCTCCCCGCGCCATACGCCCGCGACTTCAGTCCCCGTTGCACCGAGACGCAGATGGAGTGGTCTTCGTCCTGAATGCGCTCACTCACGTCCATGCTTTTTCTATTTCGTTCTTCCGCGGTTTGGCCGACATCGCTAAAGTAAAACTCGAAGATTACTTTCATCTTGTCGATGCCTAGCGGCAGCACCAGGTTGGTATCCAGATAGCCTTCGTACCAGTTCAGCATGAAGTTGGGATAGAGCCAGTAGTAGAGTGCTTGGCCCGTTCGCACGCTGGCGGTCATAGCTTCGCCACCCGCGGCTTCAATCGGACTGGATTGCAGGCAAAAACGCGCGCCATTGGTGATGGTGTAGTTCGCATAGCTGAGAATGCTGTTCAGGCCTTTGTGCAGATACGGTACGTGGTAGCCGCCGTCGAGATAGTTATCCACGAAGACCTTCCAGTTGCAGTCAATAATCCACTCCCTACGCCCGGCGAAATGAAGTTGATCGAGACGCAGCGGCTTGAATTGCTCGACCATGTTGCCGAGATATTCCACCAACGGCACAGGTTCAGGATCGAGATGGACGAATACAAATTTCTCCCACACCTCGACGCCGAGCGGAACCAGACCATTTTTCTTGCGATCGAAGTTCTCGACCCCCTCGAAATCGGGAACTCCCTTGAGCGATCCATCGAGCCCGTAAGTCCAGCCGTGATACGGGCATTGCAACCGTGCGACGGTGCCGCAAGGCTCCGTCATGACGGCGGCCGCGTGGTGACGGCACACGTTGAAAAATCCACGCAACTCGCCATCTTGTCCACGCACCACTAGAACCGGCTCGCCAGCCACTTCTGCTGTGATGTACTGGCCGGGAGCAGCGACCTGTTCTGCACGGCCCGCCATCTGCCAGGTGCGACTGAATACCGTCTTACGTTCGAGGTCGGCGATGCGTTCGTCGGTGTACCAGGGACCGGGGATGGTGAAAGACTGGCCGAGGGGTCTAGCAGGATCAAAGCTGGAGATGATTTCTTGGAGTGGTTGGGACATAGGAATCCGTGTGACCGAAAATGTTATCACTCCGCCGAACCGCGGCGAGATTACATCCTAAGAAGTCTTTGTGGGACAATACCCCTCCCACAGCCATTGGCTTGGCGGAGGAGCGGTTGGTTCTAATCCTGATGGGGGTTGCGGGTTCGGGCAAGACCACAGTCGGGACTTTGCTTGCCCAGAAACTCGCCTGGCGGTTTGCCGATGCGGATGATTTTCATCCGCCGGAAAATAAAGAGAAGATCAGCCGCGGAGTGCCCCTCACCGACGCCGACCGCGCGCCGTGGCTGGCGGCAATGCGTAGCGCCATTCTGCAATGGAACGCCGCCGGCGAGAATGCGGTACTGGCCTGTTCGGCCCTCAAACGAAGTTATCGCAATGAACTTCGCGCAGGGCCGGTACGGTTCATATTTCTCAAGGGCAATTACGCGATGTTTTTAGAGCGGCTGCGCTTGCGTCAAGGTCACTTTGCGGATGAAAAGATCCTTGCCAGCCAGCTTGAGACACTGGAAGAACCGGGCAGCGATGATCAGGACCAGGCGATCACGATCCAAATTGACGACAGTCCTGACGAGATCGTTTCTGCAATCATTGCCGAACTCAAGCGCTCGGCGGTAGTATCCTGATCCTCACCCACGTGACCCCTGGCCCCACTAGCGAACTGAATAAGGAGTTGGAGAAAAAAACCGTCTCCAGGCTGCTGTGGCGGTTGCTGCCGTTTCTCTTCCTGCTATATATCGTCGCCTTCCTCGACCGAATTAACGTGGGATTCGCCGCGCTCGGGATGCAGAAGCAACTGGGATTGAACGACAAAGTTTACGGCCTTGCCGCAGGCCTTTTTTTTGCCGGATATTTTTTCTTTCAATTGCCCAGCAACCTCGTGCTGTCCCGAGTCGGAGCGCGGCGATGGATTGCGGTCATTATGGTGGTCTGGGGAGTGATCTCATGCAGCATGGCATTGATCACTACTGCACGCGAGTTCTATTGCTTGCGATTTCTGCTGGGCGCAGCCGAAGCGGGATTTTTTCCTGGCATGATTCTTTACCTGCGCAACTGGTTTCCGAGCGGAGCAAGAGCGCGGGCGGTGGCCTGGTTCATGACAGCCAATCCACTAGCAGGCGTGATAGGCGGCCCTATCTCCGGCGCACTTTTGGCATTGCATTGGCTCGGAATCGCAGGTTGGCAATGGCTGTTCGTGCTGGAAGGACTGCCTGCCGTTGCCTTGGCCCTAGTGGTTTTGGTCACGCTTAAAGATAGTCCGGAGCAAGCTGGCTGGCTCCGCTCAGAAGAGAAGCTGTGGCTGGTGGCGACTCTGGAGCAGGAGCACGAGCAGCAGGCAAAAATGACCGGCACCGACGCCTGGGCGGCTTTCTTGAGCTGGCGGATATGGCTTCTGACCGTCGTCTTCTTTGGTTTGACAACGTCGGGCTATGGGATTGTTCTATGGCTGCCCAATTTCATTCACAGCCTTTCGGCGGCAAGTAATCTGGGAATTGGTGTGATCTCGGTGATCCCCTACCTGGCAACCGCTATCGCCATGGTTTTGGTGGGAATGCATTCCGACAAAACTGGAGAGCGCCGCTGGCATCTGGCAGTTTCAGCCCTCATAGCGGCCCTCGCATTGACGCTGGCGGCGTATACCCATTCCATAGTGCCGGCTCTGGCGGCGGTCAGCCTCGGAATGATGGCAACATTCTCCATGCTGGGGCCATTTTGGGCGGCCGCCACTTCGCTGATGAGCGGGACTGCCGCCGCGGCGGGCATCGCGTTAATCAATTCGGTGGGCAACCTCGGCGGTTTTTTCGGCCCCTACATCATCGGAGTGAAGCGCAGCTCGGGGGGAGGGTTTCGTGGAGGCATGCTCGTGATTGCAGCGTTCCTGGCCCTGGCCGGACTTTTGGCAGCACTGGTGCAACCCTCGCGGGAACGGCCTGCGCCCGGCCGCCCTAATCCTTTACAATAAGGAACTTCGCGTCCTTTTCGGAGGCTCGGCTGTGCGCCTTTCGAAACAGTCGTTTTCGAAGTGTCGTTTTTTGAGATAACACTTGGGCCAATCTGAATCAATTTCTCGATCTGTGTACTGGCGCGTGGAAGGCAGCCTGCTGGAGCTGACCACCGTTCGGTCGGTGGCTTTCTTTACCTGGAATGCTCAGACCTTCGCAGCCCGTTGGCTGCGCCGGGGTTCGGTGCTGCTGATGGCGGCGCTGCGGCCATTTCTCTACACCGCCAACCGTAATCTTGCCACCCGCTTGGTGCACTCCATCCTGCGAGGGATAAGCCGGGACCGTCTCGACCTACTGGGTGAGGAATATTTCCAATACAAGCTGAAGCCCAACTTGAAGCCGGATGGCGTCGAACAGCTCCAGAAACTGGTTCGCTCCGGCGCCGAGGTTGTGCTGGTGAGTCAGGGATTAGACCACGTGATGCGTCCGCTGGCCCAGCATTTAGGAGTGCAACGGATTATCGCCAATCGCATGGATTTTCGCGACGAGATATCCACTGGACGCTTGCTCGATCCGGTGATTCGCCCACGGGGGATATTCGCCAGGATCCGCGCCTCAGGGCCGGACGGGGTTCGCTCGGCGCAAAAACTCGCGCATGATCTAGGCATCTCTAACCCGGAGATTCTGGAGAAAGCGGTCGTTTCGGCTGAACGCACCGTCACCAGAGCAGAGCGAGCGATTGTGGACTTTGACGGCAACCGGCAAAATGCGCCGCTGTCAGTTCAGGCTGCATTTCGCGGTAAGCAGGTCCTGCTAATCGGAGTCACCGGGTTCATCGGCAAAGTTTGGCTGGCGAATACACTCATGGATTTGCCAGCCATCGGGTGTATCTATCTCCTAATCCGGCGGCAGAAATCTAATCCGGCGCAGAAGCGCTTCGAAAAGCTGGTGGCGGAGTCACCTGTGTTCGACCCGCTTTACGTGCGGTACGGCAAGAATCTCCTGCAGTTCGTCAACCAACGAGTTCGAATTGTTGAGGGAGACGTCACCCAGCCGGGCCTGGGTTTGGATCCCGAGGTTTCCCAGTCTCTGCGGCCAAAGCTTGACCTGATCGTCAACAGTTCGGGGCTAACCGACTTTAATCCCGATCTACGTGATGCCCTCAGCACGAATGTCGACGCTGCCCTGAACGTGCTTGAGTTCATTCGCCAGTCCGACCACGCCGGATTGCTCCATCTCTCTACTTGCTATGTTGCTGGCGCCCGTGATGGGCGGGTGAGCGAAACTGCGCGGTTGGACTATACGCCGATTGACGCGCCCGATTTCGACGCGGAGCGGGAATGGAAGGCGCTGCATCGCTTGGTCGAAGAAACCGAGCGTCGAGCCGAAGGGCCGGAGGTCACCGAAGAACTTCGGCG
>Ga0073928_10001158_pt1 | contig 52624 bp, 52 predicted proteins | sample PaiPotPPA55metaG_FD_76969 | JGI IMG/M metagenome (GOLD analysis project Ga0073928, IMG submission 76969) | Iron sulfur acid spring bacterial and archeal communities from Banff, Canada, to study Microbial Dark Matter (Phase II) - Paint Pots PPA... ... | reverse complement strand
TTCCAGCGTCAAACACTCCCGCGTACATTCATCGACCACGCTGAGCACGCGGATCGCTCGCCCGCTGGCCATGGCATCGTGCGCGAAGTCCGCAGCCCATTCCTGGTTGGCCGCCGTCAGCGCGCTGTAACAGCCGGTGGTGCATTTGGGTCCCAGCTAGCTCCAATGGTTGCCGAGATGGGGCCTTCGCCGCCTTGTAAGGCGACAACGCCTTCGAAGCCTTGAGGCCAATCGTTCGAATTAATCGTGCACTGACCAGTGCCAGCGGGATCGCTGTAGTTCGTGAGGTTGAGGTTGTGGCGGTTTCCGTTGGCATCTTGGAAAAGATAATTTATTACGGCCTTGCAAGTAATCCTAGTAGGTCCGCCGTCGACAAGTGTAGACCACGAGAGCAAAGTCTTGCTTGCCATTGGGATCGAATCGCTCCACCCACCCTGCGTCCACGGGTTTGTGTAGTAGATGCTCTCGGATGGGGTTAACCATTCTGCTGCGCCGAATCCGGCTGTAGGATTGCGGCCAATGTAATTTACACCATTGGTATCATAAGCAAAAGAGAATGGCAGAGTGATGCCGCGGCTGGGTGGCAGAATGACGGGAACGCGAATACTGACCGAGCCATTGCCGGGATTGACTGTTTCGGAAGGCCCACCGAGGAAGTCATGGCCAGCTCCGGGGATCGGAGTCGAAGTGGTGTTGCTGACGGGAGGGAGCTGAGCGTAAAGAGACGGCACCAGCAGAAGACAAGAAATGCAAATCACATAACGAAGCGTGCGATCCAAGAGGGGCATGGGAACTCCTGAACTCTTGATTCCACGGGACCGTTCACAAACCGGAGCCGTGTTATTACAGGGGCCTCAGGGACGGAATGCTTCTACGCTCTTGGGTCGTACCGTGTCAAGCGCTAAATTACCGCAGCAAATACCGTAACCATTGTTTGAATATATGTTGCGACCTTGCGGAGAGAAGGTTTATAATATTACTTCATGGATAACACTATGGTATATCATCGACGGGCTCAGTACCGCTGAGTCTTGTAGGGCTCGCGCGATTGATCACAAGTTCTTTGGGATTAGAGATAGCTGGCTGGCGACGCAGAGCCATTGGGCGTCGCGCTTGATCCAGGTGTCGGTGAAGCGGCCGTGGTGTTCGTAGGGCTTACCTTTTAGGGTGCCTTTTTCGTGGGTGGAGCCGATTACGACTACGGTGTCGCCGTGGCGGTGGAGCTTCATGTCTTGAGTGGACTCGAGGGTGAGCTGATTGGATTTGTCGCGGATGGTAACGAGGAACTGCGGTTTGTTGAGGACGGAGCCATCGAAATCGGTGAGCACGAAGTCGTCGTCGAGCATGTTTGCCATGGCGTCGGCGTCGTGAACGATTTGGATTTGGTTCCAAAGATTTTCGAGGGCGATGATTTTGGTTTCGTCGCCTTCGGATTGGGCGAAGGTTTGCGGCAGAAGTAGAGACGAAAACAAGGAGAGTAGGGTGAAGAGGCGTCGCATCGGGACTGGCTCCTTGGCGATTGGAACGTGACACTTGGGTACGGATACGAGCGTACAAGGAGCTTGGAGGATTTGGGTGGAAGATGCGGAGGCGGTTGTGAAAAGTACACGCGCGGGGGCGATTGGTGCTCGCGCTGGGGAAAAGCCGCAGGGCTGCGAGGACTCCGCCCTGCGCTACAGGTATGGGAATCAGAATCTGCGTTGCGGTTGATTAGCCGGGGTAGGTGCCTGGCTGGATTGGTAACGTTGAGGCGCCGGCGTCTAGGTGCATTGTTGTGCCGGTGACTTGGGCGGACTCGTCGCTTAGTAGGTAGACGACGGCGTAGGCGGTCTCTTGCGGAGATTGAGCGCGGCCGAAGGCTAATTTTTCGCCGGCTTTGCGTAGGTCGTCTTCGGTGCGGCCTTCTCCCTTTTGGATGGCTAGTTCGCCTTCGGTGAAGACCCAGCCGGGGATTACGTAATTGACGCGGATGCGATCTTGGGCGAGGGCGCCAGCTAGCGTGCGGGTGAGAGTTAGCAGGCCACCTTTTGCGGCTCCGTAGGCTACTAGATTGGGCAGGCTTTGGATGCCGCAGATGGAGCCCATGTTGACTATGCTGCCGGCGCGGGCTTCGCGCATTTTGGGGGCGGCGTATTTGCAGCAGTAGAAGGCGCTGCGGAGATTTACGTTTAGGACTTCTTCCCAGAGCTGCGTGGTGGTTTGTTCGAGGGTGGCGCGGGGGAACCAGCCGGCGTTGTTGACCAGGCCGTCGAGTTTTTTGTGGGCGCGGATGGTGTGGTCGATCAGGGCGGCGCATTGGGATTCGTCGCGGACGTCGACGGGATGGAATTGGGCGCGGTGGCCTTCGTTGCGGATTGCGGCGGCGGATTGTTCGCCGCGGTCTTGCTGGATGTCGGCTAGGACTACGGAGGCGCCTTCTGCGGCGGCTTGGCGGGCGCAGGCGAAGCCGATGCCTTGGGCGGCGCCGGTGATGAGGATTACTTTGTCTTGGAGGCGATTGGACATAGGGAAGCTTGAAGAATTTAACATAGAGAAAGAAAAAGATAACGCACCCTTCGAGGCTCAGGATAAAGAGACGCAGAGAGCGCTGAAGTTCGCAGAGGAGAGCAGGTGCTAAACTTTTATTGAGGGCGGAGATGGCGAATGGAAACTTTGCGGGTGAATACGGGGCGGCGGACTCAGTTGCTGGATGTGACTGCGGCGGTGGAGCGGGTCGTGGCGGAATCTGGCGTGGCTAGTGGCATTTGTTATGTGTATGTGCCGCATACTACGGCGGGCGTGGCAATTAATGAGCATGCGGACCCGGATGTGGCTTCGGATTTGGAGGGCGTGTTTGACCGGCTTGTGCCGCGGTCGGGGCCTTACCGGCATGCGGAGGGGAATACGGATTCGCATGCTAAGGCGGTTATGGTGGGAGCAAGCCAGGTGATTTTTGTGGAGGGCGGGAAATTGGTGCTGGGGACTTGGCAGGGGATTTTTCTTTGTGAGTTTGATGGGCCGAGGGAGAGGAAGATTTTTGTGAAGATCACACCTGACAATGGATGAAGGAAAGGAGATAAATGGGCGGACCATACGAACGTTTACCCGAACGAAAAGATGAAATTCTGGCTTCAGGTGCTCGCCTGAGGATTATCCTCAAGGAACGCAGCGGTGAACACGAAGTTGAGATCGTGGGGAATCGAAAAGGCCTTCTGGCCCTTGCAGCAATCTGTTCTGGCCTTGCTGAACTATCCCCTGAGCAATTGCTTACTCCTGCAAATCATTACCATTTGGATGAATATTTCTGGGGCACGGAGAAGGGTTCGATTCCCTTAGTCGTATGGTGTAGCGAGAAAGAGTGGTCGGAATCAAAGTAGCCGATGACTGGGCAGGGGGGCGCCGGCAGGATGCCAGCGCTACGGGGGCATGCTAGAGTTTGCGGAGATGAATACGATCGGGATTTATGTGCAGGTGCCGTTTTGTCAGACGAAGTGCACTTATTGCAACTTCCATACGGGCGTGGTGTCTTCGGCGCGGTTTGCGCCTTATGTGGATTGCGTTTGCGGGGAGATTGCGGGGCATCGACGGCTTTATGAGGCGGCTGGGATTAGTTTGCCTGCGGGGCTCGCTGATGCCGTGGTGGATACGATTTATATTGGCGGAGGGACGCCCAGTTTGCTGGATGTGGCACATCTGCGGCGGATTGTGGATGTGATTCGGGAGAATTTTGTTGCGGATTTGACGGAAGTTACGTTGGAGGCGGACCCGGAAACGGTGACCGAGGAGAAGTCGGCGGCTTGGGTGGCGGCGGGGATTAATCGGGTTAGTTTTGGGGTGCAGTCGTTTTGCGATGAAGAACTGAAGGCGGCGGGGCGGATGCATCGGAGGGCGGATGTTTATCGGGCGGCGGCGATTTTGCGGGGGGCGGGAATTGCGAATATTAGTTTTGATTTGATTGCGGGGTTGCCGAAGCAGACACGCGAGACGTGGCGGGAGTCGTTGGATTCGCTTGTGGAATTGGCGCCGGAGCATGTTTCGGTTTATTTGCTGGAGGTGGATGAGGGAAGCCGGCTTGGCGCGGAGCTTTTGCGCGGGGGGAGTCGGTACAGCGCTGGCGATGTGCCTGATGATGATGCGATGGCCGAGTTTTATGAGACGGCTTGCAGGGTTTTGGGGGCGGCAGGTTATGAGCATTATGAGATTTCGAATTGGGCTCGGCCGGGATTTGCTTCGCGGCACAATTTGAAATATTGGCGGAGAGAGGCTTATTGGGGATTTGGGGCGGGGGCGCATTCGTTTTCTGGGACGGAGCGGTGGGCTAATGCGCATGATGCGGCGGGGTATGTTGGGGCGCTGATGGCGGGACGGTTGCCGGTGGAGCAGCTTGAGAAATTGACTGCGGAGAGTGCGCTGGAGGAGGAGTTGTTTTTGGGATTGCGGCAGTTGGAGGGGATCGATGTTGGGCGGATCGAGCGGGAATATGGGGTTTCGTTGGATGCGCGATTTGCGCGGCTGAGTTCGGCGGGGTTGATCGAGCGGGAGGGGAGCTTGGTGCGGTTGGCGCCGGGGCGAGTTAGCGTTTCGAATGAGGTTTTTGTGGAATTGATGAAGTAGAAAAGTTCAAGAGTGGAAGGGGCTAAGGGTTAAATAGTTAAAGAAGGATTTCACCGCAGGGTGCGCAAGACACAGAGAACGAACGAGAAGGGAGTGACGTGGGTACGGAGACTAAGACGGATGTGGTTATGGAGTTGAATCGGGCAGGCGCGATAAGTGGGGCGGTGGATTTGCGTAGCGATACGGTTACGCGGCCTTCGGCGGAGATGCGGGAGGCTATGGCGTCGGCGGAGGTTGGGGACGACGTTTATGGTGAAGATCCGACGGTGAACCGGTTGGAGGCGCGGGCGGCGGAGATTTTTGGGAAAGAGGCGGCCTTGTTTGTGCCCACCGGGTGCATGGGGAATCTGATTGCGATCAAGATTTGGACACATCATGGCGATGAAGTGATTTGCGAAGAGCGCAGCCATGTGAATTTGTATGAGCTGGCTTCTATGTCGGCGATTGCCGGATGCATGCCGCGGGTGGTGCGGGCGGAAGATGGGATCATGAGTTGGACCCAGATTGAGGCGGTGATTCGGCCGAAGATTTACTACGACTCGCAGACGGCGCTGATTTGTTTGGAAAACACGGTCAACATGTGGGGCGGGACGGTGTATCCCACGGCGCAGGTGGATGAGATTTGCGATGGGGCGCATGCGATGGGGTTGAAGGTACACCTGGACGGGGCGCGGATTTTTAATGCGGCTACGGCGCTGGGGGAGAATGTGGCGACGATGACGAGCAAGGTGGACTCGGTGATGTTTTGTTTGTCGAAGGGATTGGGCGCGCCGGTAGGGTCGATGGTGGTGGGGACGCGGGCGTTTATTGAGAAGGGGCGCGTGTATCGCAAGATGTTTGGCGGCGGCATGCGGCAGGCGGGAGTGATTGCTGCGGCGGGAGTGATTGCGCTGGAAAAGTCGCCTGGGCGGCTGCACATCGATCATGAAAATGCTCGATGGCTGGCGGAAGGGATTGCGCAGATACGCGGATTGCGGATTGATCCGGCGAAGGTGCGGAGCAATATTGTGATTTTCGATTGCTCGGGGATTGGGAAGACGGCGGTGGAGTTGTGCGAGATGTTGCATCGGCGGGGAATTTGGGCGCAAGATACGGCGCCGTATTCGGTGCGGCTGGTTACGCATGTGGATGTGAATCGCGAGAGGATTGAGCGGGCGTTGGCGGTATTGGGTGATTTGGCTGCTGAGGGTTCAGGCGTAAAGGCGGCGGCTAGCCGTCGCACTCCATAAAGGGCGGAGCGTAAATGAGCATTGGAACTCGATTGAGGACTGCTATTGCTGTGTGCGGAATTGCGGCAGCGACTGCTGTGATGGCGTACAGCTTTCGCGAAACGGCTCTGGGACAGGAGAAGCCGCACAACAATGTGCGAAAGGCGAAAGAGAGGAACGCGGGTGCTCCCACAGTTGAGCAGGCGAATGCGTTCTTGGACGACGCGGAGAAGCGGCTGTTCAATTTGGGCGTGAAGCAGTCCCGGGCTTCGTGGGTGCAGGAGAATTTCATCACTTCCGATACGGAAGCGATGGCGGCGGATGCGGGAGAGACGCTGAACACGCTGAGCGTGGAATTGGCGAAGCAGGCGGCGCGATTCGACGCGGTGCAGTTGCCACCCGTGATGGCTCGGAAGATGAAGCTGCTGAAGTTGGCGAGCGGATTTCCTGCGCCGAATAATCCGGCGGAGCAGAAAGAGTTGGCGGAAATTCTCGCTTCGCTGGACGGAGATTACGGTCGGGGGAAGTGGTGTCCAGATGGGGAGCAAGGCAAGTGCCTGGATGTGACGGCGGTGGGCAGGTTGATGGCGGAGAGCCGCGATCCGGATGAGCTGAAGCGGGCATGGATTGGTTGGCACGCGGTGGGAGCGCCGATGCGGCAGCGTTACGCGCGCATGGTCGAGCTGGGGGACAAGGGTTCGCGGGAGCTGGGATTTGCGGATGCGGGGGCGCTGTGGCGTTCGAATTACGACATGCCGCCCGACGCGTTTGCGAAAGAGCTGGACCGTTTGTGGGAGCAGCTGCGGCCGCTGTATTTGTCGTTGCACGCGTACGTGCGCGGGCAGCTTGCGAAGAAATACGGCAAGGAAGCTGTGCCGCCGAATGGGCCGATTCCCGCGCATCTGCTGGGGAATATCTGGGCGCAAGAGTGGAACAACGTCTACCCGCTGATGGATTCGCCGAAGCCGGAGCAGAGTTACGACCTGACGAAGATTTTGCGAGAGCGGAAGACGGACGCGCGGGGCATGGTGAAGTACGGCGAGGGATTTTTTACTTCGTTGGGATTTGCGCCGCTGCCAAAGACATTCTGGGAGCGGTCGTTGTTCACGAAGCCGGCGGACCGCGACGTGGTCTGCCACGCGAGCGCTTGGGACATCGATTCGAAGGACGATGTGCGGGTCAAGATGTGTATTCAGATTACTGACGAAGATTTCCGCACGATTCATCACGAGCTGGGGCACAACTTTTATCAGCGAGCGTACAATACGCAGCCGCCGCTATTTCAGAACAGCGCTAATGATGGATTTCATGAGGCAGTGGGGGACACGATTGCGTTGTCGGTCACGCCGGAGTACTTGAAGAAGATTGGATTGATCGAAACGGTTCCGCCGGCTTCGGGCGACATTGATTATTTGCTGGCGCAGGCATTGGCGAAGGTGGCGTTTTTGCCGTTTGGACTGACGATCGACAAGTGGCGGTGGGAGGTGTTCTCGGGTCAGGTCAAGCCGGACGAGTACAACAAGGCCTGGTGGGACTTGCGGCTGAAGTATTCGGGAATTGCGCCACCGGTGGTGCGCACGGAGGCAGATTTTGATCCTGGCGCGAAGGCGCACGTGCCGGGAAACGTTCCTTACATGCGGTATTTTCTGGCGCGGATTTTGCAATTCCAATTTCAGCGGGCGCTGTGCCGGGAGGCCGGATATTCGGGGCCGCTGCATCGCTGCTCGATTTACGACAACAAGGTTGCCGGGAAGCGGCTGAACGAAATGCTTGCGTTGGGGCAGAGCAAGCCGTGGCAGGAGGCGCTGGAGACGCTGACGGGCGAGAAGCAGATGGATGCGAATGCCTTGGGAGACTATTTCGCGCCGCTGAAAACCTGGTTGGACGCACAGAACAAAACCCATAACTACCCGGTGGGCTGGTAGCGGCCTTGCGCTAGAATATCTATAAGCCAGAGTTTGGCTGGGCATAGATAAAACTTAGACCTACCGAGGATTCCCGTGGATTTCGCCTTTAGCGAAGAGCAGCAGCAACTGCGGCGCAGCGTGCGCGAATTTGCCGAGGGGGAGATTGCGCCGCATGTGATGGAGTGGGATGAGGCTTCGCATTTTCCGATGGAGATTATGCCGAAGCTGGGCGAGATGGGATTACTGGGAGTAATTTTCCCGGAAGAATATGGCGGGGCGGACCTCGGCTACATCGAATACGCGCTTGCGATTGAGGAGTTGTCGCGGGTCGATGGCTCGGTCGGACTGATTGTGGCGGCGCACAATTCGCTCTGCAGCAATCACATTTTCAAGTTTGGGAATGAAGCGCAGAAGAAGAAATATCTCGCGCCGCTGACGCAGGGGAAAAAGATCGGCGCTTGGTCGCTTACGGAACCGGAGGCTGGATCGGATGCGGGGGGCACTCGGACTACGGCGAAGCGCGACGGCAAGCACTGGGTGCTGAACGGGGCCAAGACGTTCACCACGAACGGGCATTACGCGGATGTTTGCGTGGCGATGGCCGTGACGGACAAGTCGAAGAACTCGCATGGGATCAGCGCGTTCATCCTCGAAAAGGGGATGGCCGGATTCAAGCCAGGGAAAAAAGAAAACAAGTTGGGGATGCGGGCGAGCGACACATCGGAAGTGATTTTTTCGGACTGCCGCGTGCCGGAAGAAAATATGCTGGGCGCGGAGGGGGAAGGATTCATCGGCAGCCTCAAGATTCTGGATGGCGGGAGAATTTCGATTGCTGCGCTGGCGTTGGGGATGGCGCAGGGTGCGTTGGAAGCGGCAACTAAATACGCGAAACAACGGAAACAGTTTGGGCAGCCAATCAGCGAGTTTCAGGCCATTCAGTTTAAGTTGGCGGACATGGCCACGCAGGTGGAAGCGGCGCGGCTGCTCGTGTATCAAGCGGCCTGGCTTGCGGATAGCGGGAATACACGGTTTACTCGCGAGTCGAGCATGGCCAAGCTCTTCGCGAGCGAAGTGGCGGTGCGCGTGGCGAACGAATGCGTGCAGATTCACGGTGGCTACGGGTTCATCAAAGACTATCCCGCGGAAAAGTATTATCGTGATGTGAAGCTGTGCACCATCGGCGAGGGCACCAGCGAAATTCAGCGATTGGTGATTGCCCGCCAGCTACTGGGCAAGACAAAATAGGGTGATGCGCCTGGGCTGCTCGAGCGCTCCACAGGAAATCCATGTCGCAGTCGATTGAGAATTGGGCGCAGCGGGTGTGCGCGGGGGATGTGCGGGCGCTTTCGCGCGCGATTACTGCGATTGAAAACCATGAGCCGGACGCGGAGGAATTGCTGCGGCTGCTGTTTCCGCGGACGGGGAAGGCGTACCTGACCGGAGTTACCGGGGCACCCGGCACGGGCAAGAGCACGCTGGTCGACCGGTTGTCGGCGCATTATCGCGGCAAGCAGGAGCAGGTTGGGGTGGTCGCGGTGGACCCGACGAGTCCCTATTCGGGAGGCGCGATTCTGGGGGATCGCATTCGCATGCAGGGGCATGCAGGCGATTCCGGGATGTTCATTCGCTCGATGGCTACACGGGGATTTTTGGGGGGCTTGGCCCGGGCGACGGCGGAAGTGGCGCTGTTGCTCGATGCCGCGGGGAAACAACAGGTGCTAATCGAAACGGTGGGCGTGGGTCAAGATGAAATCGATATTGTGCGACTGGCGGATTGCGTGGTGGTGATGCTGGTGCCCGGCATGGGCGACGACATTCAGAACATGAAGGCCGGGCTGATGGAGATCGGTGACATTTTTGTGCTGAACAAGTCCGATCGGGAGGGCGCGGACCGACTGGAGCAGCAGTTGAATGCGATGCTGTCGCTGGTGATGCCGCGCGAGGGCTGGCATCCTCCAGTGGTGCGCACGGTGGCCTCGGAGAACAAGGGGATTGATGCGCTTGCGGAGACCATCGCGCGGTTTCGTCGGCATTTTGAGGCGAGCGGAGAGCGCAAGCGGAAGCATGTGGAGCATTGGAAGCAGCGGCTGATCGAACTGCTTGAATCGCGGTTGTTGCAGCGGGCGCTCGGTGGCGCTGGAGGCGAGGCGCGGCTGATGGAGTTGGCGGAAGAAGTGGCGGAGAGGAAAAAGGATCCGTTTTCGGCGGTTAGCGACATTTTGGCGCGGAGTGGATTGGGCGGAATTGCGTGATCGGTGCAAGAGTTTTCAAAGGAGACGAATGACAGCGCGGGCTAAGGCGAGGGGCAAAGAAGCGGCGGGCAAGGCAGCGATAGCGGAGATTGGCATCATCGGCGGCAGCGGGCTCTACTCCATGGCGGGACTGAAAGATACGCGCGAGATTCGCGTGAAGACGCCGTTCGGGGAGCCGTCGGATGCCATCGTGTTGGGAACGCTGGAAGGGAAGCGCGTGGCGTTTTTGGCGCGGCATGGGCGCGGGCATCGTATTCTTCCCAGCGAGATTAATTTTCGAGCGAATATCTGCGCGATGAAGCAGCTTGGGGTCGAGCGCGTTGTTTCTGTGAGCGCGGTGGGATCGCTGCAGGAGGATTTGCGCCCGGGAGAGTTTTTGGTGGTCGATCAATTTGTGGATCGCACGAAGAGCCGCATTTCGACGTTTTTTGGAGGCGGCTTAGTCGCGCACGTAACTTTTGATAAGCCGACTTGTGCGCAGGTCTCCGCAGTACTTGCGGATGCCAGCACGCACTGCGGAGTGAAAGTGCACCCACGCGGGACCTACGTGTGCATCGAAGGGCCGCAATTTTCCACGCTGGCTGAGGCGCACGTGCACCGGCAACTGCGCTTTGAAGTGATCGGGATGACCAATGTTACGGAGGCAAAGCTGGCTCGCGAGGCGGAGCTTTGCTATGCGACGATCGCGATGATTACGGATTACGATTGCTGGCACCCGGAACACGAATCGGTGACGGGAGCGCAAATTATCGCAACGCTGAATCAAAATGCGGATAATGCGCAGAAGGTGCTGCGGGAAGCGGTGCGCGCGATGCCGAAAGAACGTAGCTGCAAATGCGGCGCGGCGTTGCGGCACGCTTTAATCACGGATTTGAAGTTGGTTCCAACGGCTACCAAGAAGCGGCTTGCACCCATCATCGGTAAATATAATTCCTAGGAGAACATCGTGTCCTTACTCGTGGTTGGCTCCGTAGCCTTCGACGCGCTCGAGAGCCCGTATGGAAAAGTGGACCGCACGTTGGGTGGTGCGGCGACATATTTCTCGGTGGCGGCAAGTTTTTTCACGCCGGTGAATTTGGTAGGCATTGTTGGCGACGACTTCACGGAGAAAGATGCCGCTATTTTTCGCGGGCGCCACATCGACGTGGAAGGCCTGGAACGCGTGCCGGGCAAGTCCTTTTTTTGGGCCGGGAAATATTCGGAAAACCTGAATGAGCGCGTTACTTTGGCTACGGAGCTGAACGTGTTTGCGGACTTCAAGCCGCGGCTTCCGGAACGCTATCGTGCGTCCAAATACGTGTTTCTTGCCAATATTGCGCCTGATTTGCAGCGCGACGTGCTACAGCAGGTGACGAAGCGGCCAAAAATCGCGGCGCTGGACACCATGAATTATTGGATTGAGCGCAGCAACGCCGATCTGCGCGCGACGCTGCGTCACGTGGATATTTTGATGATCAACGACATTGAGACCCGGCAGCTTTCGAATGAACACAATCTGTTGCGTGCGGCGCGGCACATTTTCAAGATGGGGCCCTCGACGTTGATCGTGAAGCGCGGGGAATATGGCGCGATGATGGTGGACGCGCGCGGCGTGTTCTGTGTGCCGGCGTTTCCGCTGGAGGAACCACATGATCCCACGGGAGCAGGGGATTGTTTTGCCGGTGGGTTCATGGGCTACCTGGCAAGCGTAGGGAATAAAAGTGATGCCTCGCTGCGGCGGGCGATGGTCTATGGGTCGGTACTGGGCAGCTTTTGCGTCGAAAAATTCGGGCTGGAGCGCTTGCGCACACTGAAGCGCAGCGAGATACACGGCAGAGCACGCCATTTCACGAAACTGACGCAGTTCAAGCTATAGATAGTAAAATCGGTTTGGTGCGAGCGAAACTGGCGCACTCTCATGCTCTCTTTGCACGAAATCGTTTTGCGTTTGAGCTTTGCGGCTCTGCTGGGCGCCGCCATTGGTGTCGAGCGGGACTATCACCGCCGGCCGGCCGGCATCCGCACGAGCGCCTTTGTTTGTATGGGCTCCGCGCTGTTCACCATCCTGTCGTATCAACTGGCGAAAAGTTTTGGCGATACATCGGGCACGCGTATTGCTTCCAATCTTGTGCAGGGAATCGGTTTTCTCGGGGCGGGCGCGATTTTGCGGGAAGCTGGAGGGCTGGTTGGCTTGACCACTGCGGCGACGATTTTCGTCGAGGCCGCAATCGGAATGGCGGTGGGCGGAGGACTCTACGCCGTGGGCGGATATGCGACTGGTGTGGTGCTCTTCGGGCTAGTGGTCCTCGGTTGGGTGGCGCGTGTGGCCAATCTTAAGCCGCGCGAGATGGGTTTCCGAATCACCGCCAGTCACACGGAAGACATTGCAAGCGAGGTTCAGAAATTGCTCGAGTCTTTGAAGGTGAAGCCGCAGCAGTTTCGGGTATCGATGAACGGACCTACCTCCATTGTGGAGTTTCATGCGGATACTGGGTATCGACAGCAAGAGCAAATCGTAAAGAAGCTGAATCGGCCTGGTGTGGTGGTCGAGGTGGTTCCGTTTGAGGGGCATCACGAATGACGGCGAATATTTCCGCGAGTTCCGGCGCGAAGTTAAAAGCTGGAGTGCGTAAGCCCAAAGCACTTGAGCGAGGCGCGCGGATTGCCGTTTTTGCTCCGGCTTCTCCTGGAAGCGAGGCAAAAGTCGCGGCTGGCGTAGGGGAACTCCGGCGGCTGGGATTTGCCGCGGAAATGCCTGAGCCGCGTCAGTCCGAAGGTTATTTCGCTGCGAGTGCCGGCGCGCGTCGCGCGGAGTTTGTACGGCTGCTAAATGATGCTGGCGTTGATGCGCTCATCGGCTCGCGCGGCGGTTATGGGTCGAATTATTTGCTGGATGCGAGCCTTGCCTCGGCAGTGGACGAGCCAAAGGCGGTTATTGGCTTTAGCGATCTCACTTCACTGCAGATTTTCTTGTGGCAGCAGCGTCGATGGGTGACGTTTTACGGACCGATGGCGGGGGCAGGGTTGGACGCCGGAGCGGATGCTGCGGGCGGCTACGATGACAAGTCGATGCGCGCATGCATCAGCGAGACGGATCGCGGCTGGAATACTTCACTGCGGGGCGAGGTGCTGGTCCGTGGGGAGGCCGAGGGACGACTGCTTGGTGGGGCCATGACAATCGTCGAGGCGACTTTTGGCACGCCTTGGGAGCTGGATACGCGCGGCGCGATTTTGATTCTGGAAGATCGTGCGATGAAGCCGTATCAGGTGGACCGCGTGTTGATGCATTTCAAGCAGGCTGGGAAGCTGGATGGCGTCGCGGGAATTGTGCTGGGCGATTTTCCGGACTGCGAGCCGCCGGTTGCCGGCAGCCCTACGGTGCGTGATGTTTGCTCTCGGATTCTGGGGCCGCTGGGCGTGCCGATCGTGTTTGGCGCGCCGGTGGGCCACACGACGCGGCCGATGCTGACGCTACCGTTGGGCGTCAACGCGCGCTTGCGCGCTCAAGGAGACGGGTCATTGGAGATCTTGGAGGCGGCGGTTACTCGATGAGTGATGGGAAGCACGTACACGTGATTGGAATTGGCGGCTCGGCTATGGCGCCGCTGGCGGGAATGCTGCGCGAGAGCGGATATCGGGTGACAGGGTCGGACAGCGGCGTCTACCCGCCGGCTTCGACGCTGCTCGAGAGCCTGGGAATTTCGTTTTACAACACGTTTGATGCGGCGCATCTGCAGCCGGCACCGGATTTGGTGATCGTCGGCAACATTATTGCGCGTGGGAATCCGGAGCTGGAGGAAGTGCTGGACCGGAAACTTCCGTATCGGTCGCTGCCGGAGATTTTGGAGGAAGTGTTTTTGCCGGGGCGGCATTCCATTGTGGTTAGCGGCACGCACGGGAAGACGACGACGACGGCGATGCTGGCGTGGATCTTTCATAGTGCGGGGCGGCGGCCGAATTTTTTGGTTGGCGGTGTGGCGGAAAACTTCGGGAAGAGCTATGGGCTCGGCGGCGGGGCGGAATTTATTTTGGAAGGCGACGAGTACGAGACGGCATTCTGGGATCGGGGGCCGAAGTTTTTTCATTATCATCCGGACGATCTGATCATTACTTCGCTGGAGTTTGATCACGCCGATATTTACGCCGATTTTGAGACGTATGAGCTGGCTTTCCGGCGTTTGGTGAACCTGGTGCCGCGGAGTGGGCGCGTTGTGATCTGGGGCGACACCGGTGATTCGGGTCCGGCTTTGCGGCGTGCGGCTAGTAAGGCTTTTTGTCCGGTCGAGGCGTATGGATTCTCGGAAGGGAATGATTGGATTGCGGAAGGTGTGAATGTCGAGGGCGGAAAAACGAGATTCCGGGTTCAGCACAAAGGTAAATCCTTCGGTGACTTTGTGGTGGCTGCTACCGGGCGGCACAACGTGCTGAATTCGCTAGCGGCGATCGCGGTGGCGCACGGTCGAGGCATCAGCGCGGATCCCATAGCGAACGCGCTGGCAACGTTTCGCAGCGTAAAGCGTCGAATGGATGTGAAGGGCGAGCACGGAGGGATTTTGGTGGTGGACGATTTCGCGCATCACCCGACCGCGGTACGGGCAACGATTGAAGCGGCGCGAGGACGGTGGCCGAAGCGGCGGCTCTGGGCCATCTTGGAACCGCGTTCGAATTCGATGCGGCGCAAAGTGTTTCAGGAGTCGTTGCCGAAGGCGCTGGCGCTTGCTGATCGTGTCGTGCTCGGCGGAGTATTTCGAGCGCAACAGCTTGGCGATGATAACCGCATGGATCCGGAATCGGTGGCCAGCGATGTTCGTGCTCTCGGCCGTGACGCGCGCACCTTCGCGGGTTCTGACGCCATTGCGGAGTATCTTTCGATGGAAGCGAAGCCTGGCGATCTCCTGCTGATTATGTCTAATGGAAGTTTCGACGGCCTTTGCGAGAAGCTGGTGAAGAAGCTCGACCGGGGTGTACCCACCGAGGCGCCAGCTCGGTGAAGATCCTGCACGCCCGGCATTTTCTATTTTCCCGCATGATTGTGGCTGCTTTTCTTCTTGCACTTGTTGCAACAGGTGCGAGCGCCACCATTCGTTATACGGTTTCCGTTGAACACCCGGAACGTCACATTTTTCACATCAGCATGGAGATTCCGGACGTGACCGGTGAAGTGATTGTGCAGATGCCGGCGTGGAATGCGCTATATCAGATACGCGACTTCAGCGCGCATGTGCGCGAGGTCGATGCGTTTGCGGGCTCTAATCAGGCGGCAATCGAAAAATTAGATAAGCTGACCTGGCGAATAACGGGGAATGGCACAATCACGGTTCGCTACGAAACTTATTGGGACGAGTCCGGGCCGTTTGCAACCCAATTAAACGCCGATCACGCCTTCATTAACCCCGCCATGATTCTAATGTACGTTCCCACCCGCCGCGGCGAGGCGGTGGTTTTAAGCATGCCTGATCTTCCCTACGATTGGCAGGTGGCGGGATCATCGCGCGAATTCCTTGTGTCTCGGAGCCGGGCTCGCAATTTTGGGTTTGCTGCGCCGAACTATGACGCGCTAGTCGACGCTCCCATCGAGGCCTCGAAATTTGAGGAATTCGATCTTCCCGGGATGAATCCGCCGGTTTCCGTCGTGGTGCATGGGGACAAGTGGAACAAGAAAGAAATCGAAGACGAGTTGCGGCGGATCTGCACGTATGAGTTGAAGCTGATGGAAGGGGCGCCGTACGAGCACTACACCTTTATCGTTCACCTCGGGGAAGCAGCGGGAGGCGCAGGCGGGGGAATGGAGCATGCCAATTCCACGGCGATTTCGGTGCGTTCCGACGAGCTGTTTCCGAATACCGCGGCTCACGAGTTCTTTCATCTCTGGAATGTGAAGCGCATCCGGCCAGCGACACTGGATCCGGTGGACTACACGAAAGAGCAGTACACGCCGGCGCTTTGGTTTGCGGAAGGGGTGACGAGCACGTACGCGGCGTACACGCTGGTACGAACCCAGCTCTGGAGCAAGGACCAATTTTATTTTGACCTGAGCCAGCAGGTTAGTGAGCTTGAGAACCGTCCCGCGAATCGCTGGCAAAGCGCCGAGGAATCCAGCCTCGACGCATGGTTGGAGAAATATCCGCTGTACAACCGGCCGCAGGAGAGCGTGTCTTATTATGCGAAGGGGCAAGTGCTCGGCGTGCTGCTCGATATTTTAATCCGCGATCGCACAAACAACGAGAGGAGTCTCGATGACGTGCTGCGCGCGATGAACAATGACTTTGCAAAGCAAAATAAGCCGTACCGCGACAGCCTGGACGTTCGCTTGACCGCTGAGCGAGTTGCTGGCGGCTCGTTCGAGGATTTCTTTAACAAGTACGTCGCGCACGCGGAGGCGTTGCCCTACTCGCAGATACTTTCGCTGGCGGGCTTGGATTTGCGAAAGTCGCAGCACAAGCGCCCGGTGCTGGGGTTTTTCACCGAGCGGGGCGCGTCCGGAGAAGTCATCGTGCGAAATGTGGACCCGGAAAGCACCGCCGCGCAAGTCGGGCTGCGCTCTGGCGATGTAGTTCTTAGCTGGAATGGTTCGGAGCCTCCGCGCAATCCGGAACGCTGGGTCTATTCGCAGAAGGCCGGTAATGAAGTGCATCTGCGTGTCCGGCGCGAGGAACGCGAGATTGCCATCGGTTTTCGTATTGGCGAAGCGACCGAAACATTTTATCAAGTGGTGGAGGACTCGCACGCCAACGCAAAGGCGAAGCGCATCCGCGAGGGTATTTTGCATGGCACCACGCAGCCGGTCACAGCCTCCGCCGAAGCACGTTGAACGTCGGCAGACTTGACGCTGGCGATGGGATTCGAGAGAGTTCTGCGCACTAATGCTTCGCGCCATTTTCATCTGCATCTTTCTTCCGCTGTACATACTTCTCGCAGGCCCGCCATTGCTTTTGTATACGCTAATTGCCCGCAATCCCGGTCCCTTGTATTGGGGAGGAGTGGGAGGTGTGATGTTTTTTCTTCGTGCGGTCGGCGTTAGAGTGCGAATCGCCGGCCGCGAACGTATTCCTACGGGTGCGTGCCTGTTTGTGGCGAATCACACGAGTTCCGCGGATGCGCCCGCAGTGGTGGGAGCGATTCCACGGCGCGCGGCGATTCTGTTGAAGGAATCCCTTTTCAAGTGGCCGATTGCCGGGCAGGCATTTACGCTGGCGGGATTCATCCCCGTGAATCGAGGGGAGCGCGATTCTGCCATTGCGAGCGTCGAGAAGGCAACGGCGTCATTGCGGCGCGGGCAGTCGTTTCTGATCTACCCGGAAGGCACGCGCAGCCCCGACGGGCGGCTGCAAGATTTCAAGAAGGGCGCTGTAGTCATGGCCATCAAGGCGGGAGTGCCGATTGTGCCCGTCGCGTGCTCCGGGGCGCACAGGGTGATGCGCAAGCGCTCGCTGAAAATACATCCCGGCGAAGTCCTGGTGGAATTTCTTGAGCCGATTGATTCTTCGAAATATTCTTTCGACGAGCGCGACGCTCTGAATGATCGAGTGCACGACGCCATGGCCGCGGGTTTGCCGCCGGAGCAGCGGCCCATTGGTTTTCCTGGAGCCGCGCCGCCTGAACGTGCGTGAAACTTTGCTATCAAACGCTATGCGTCTATGCATCAAGAAAGGGCTGTCAATGAAAAATAGAAGCTTTTGCGCCTGGGCGCTTCTCTTGTTGGCGGCGACAAGCAGTATCGGCGCGAATTCAGCGGCGGCTCAAGACAAACCTTTAACGGCGCGCGAGGTTATTTCTCGAATTCAGGCGCATGTCGGAATTCCCTGGCAACAAGAGACGGTAGACACGTTCAAAGCGGGCAATCCGGACGCGCAGGTCCACGGCATCGCGGTAACCATGATGGCTACGTTGGACGTGCTCCAGCGCGGGGCGGCTGCCGGGCAAAACCTGATCATCACGCACGAGCCGACCTTCTACAACCACCTGGACAAGCCCGACGAACTCGAGCAAAAAGAAAACGATCCAGTGCTGGCTGCCAAGCGCGCGTTCATTCAAGAACACAATTTGGTCATCTGGAGATTCCACGATCATTGGCACCGTATGAAACGAGACGGCATCGAAGCGGGAATGGCGCGCGCTCTGGATTGGGAAAAGTTTCAAGATGCTACTAACCAATACCTGTTTGTAATTCCAGAGACCGATCTGGAGCATCTCGCCGCTGAGCTAAACAGCGGCTTGAAGATTCACGTGATACGCGTCGTAGGCGATCCGAAGCTCAAAGTAAATAAGGTGGCGCTGGTTCCCGGCTCTTCCGGCTTCGCAAAGGAGACGCGCGCTCTGGAAATGAGCGGCGTCCAGGTACTTGTCACCGGGGAGTCGCGCGAGTGGGAGACTGTCGAATACGTGGCTGACGCTGTGACGGAAGGGAAGCCGAAAGCACTCATCATTCTCGGACACATTCCCTCGGAGCAGCCGGGCATGGAGGAGTGCGCTCGCTGGCTCAAGACGTTTGTCACTGAAGTGCCGGTGGAATTCGTTCCGGCGCGGGAACCGTTTTGGGCGCCCAAAGAATAAAGAGGAGCTCGACACTCTGCTTCAGCGCTTCTTCAGCTTTTCGATCTCCGACTCCAGTTCCCACACGCGTCTCTGCAGGTCCGGCAAACGATTCAATGCCGCTGTGGTCTTAAGCCATTGCCGATTTTCGACTGCGGGATAGCCTGAGTATAACGTGCGCGGGGGAACATCGCCGGGGATGCCGCTCTTTGCGGTGACGACAGCGCCGTCACCAACTGAAAGATGGCCGGCGGTTCCGACCTGCCCGGCGAGAATGCAGCCCGCGCCGATTTTGGTTGAACCGGCAAGTCCGACTTGGCCGCAGAGCATGGTGTTTTCGGCGACGTGCGAAGCGTGGCCGACAAGCACGAGGTCATCGAGCTTGCTGCCGCGCCCGATGCGCGTTTCGCCGACGGTGGCCCGGTCGACGCAGGCATTCGCTTGTACTTCGACGTCGTCTTCCAGCACGGCAGGTCCCGACTGTTGCATTTTGTACCAGGTGCCGTCCTTTTGTTTCGCGAAGCCCAGGCCGTCGCCGCCGATGACAACGCCGTTCTGCAGAATGACGCGGTTACCGATGCGGCAGAATTCGCGGACAACAGCATGCGCGTGCGCGAAGAAGTTGTCGCCAATTTTCGCGCCACCATAAATGGTGACAAAGCTGTGCAACACGGCGTTGCGCCCGATCTCCGCGTCTTCGTCGATAAAGCAGTAAGGACCAATATGCGCGCCCGCGCCGATACGAGCTGTCGGCGCAATAACCGCGGTGGGATCGATGCGGGGCTCGTATCGCGGCGGCTGATAGAATAGTTCGATAGCGTGAGCGAACGCTAGGTAGGGGTTCTGAGTGCGCAGCGCCGCAATGGGAGGCGCCCCGGGTCCACGATCGAGGCTGATGCCATCTTCGATCAGCACGGCAGACGCCCGTGTGGTTTTCAGAAGCGGGAAGTACCGCCGATTGGCGAGAAACGTAATTTGCCCTGGCTCGGCGTTCTCGATGCCGGCAATTCCGCGAATTTCGGTGTCGGGTGCGCCTTCCAGGCGGCAGGCAAGCTTCTGCGCAACTTCAGCAAGGTTCATGGACGAGGCTCCTCTTCTAAATGCGAGTCTCGCATATCGGCGGAAAACTGGCGAGTAACACGGCTGGTGAGCGGCTAGTTTGCTTCGCGGCTTCGCAATCGCGGACAATTGTCACTTGGCGCTTGCGATTTCGCTTAACGGGAAAGAAGTTTGAGAGCTTTACGCTCCAGCCCACGGCCGGCTACTACGGCGCGAAAATGGAGAAGTCGATCGTCCTGGAGATCGTCGAGACGAAAAAGAAGGACGTCGCGGCGCTCGCTAAGGATATTCGCCAGCTGAACGGACAGAAATCGGTCTTGATCATGCCCTAACCGGCAAGGTCAAGAGAGTTAAAAGCTAGTTTTCGATCCCTCTATGAAGGCGGGTGCGGAGCTTCCAGGTAGGCCCAGCGCTCAGCAATTTGTCGCGCCGCAATGCGCCAGATTACGATGCCGCGGAACTCGAGCTTTTTCCCATTTTGCGAATCGGTGGCGGTCCAGTGATTTCGCACCACAACTTTGTCGTCTTCCGCAATCATGTCTTCGATCTGGACGTGCAAGTCGGGAAAGCGCTTTAGCGCTCCGGCAACGTATTGGATTGCGCCCGCGGGTCCGGGAGGCGTTCCGGGCGGAACATCGGCGCCGTGATCCATGAAGTTGGGAGCGAAATTAACGTTTCCGATGTCGACGTTCTTGCGGTTCACGAACTCTTCAAAATGGTTGCGAATGAACTCGCGGCTCTCCGCGTGGGTCATTCCAGATTTCCGGTTTACCGTTTCCATCGGCTAACCCTCAAGCGCTCGCAGTTTGACTGCGAAACTCCCCGGCAAATTCCGCAATAAAGCGATCCATGGTGATGGGAGGGCGTCCAAGGAGCTTGGGCAGGAGTTGGTCAACGGCGCCGCCCTGGCCGGATGTGTAGTATTCCTGCAAATCAAGGAGCGCATCGACCTGCCAGGCCGGCATGCCTTGATCCAGCATAGCGTTGCGCTGCGCTTCGGCGGGAATATCTGCATACTGCACGGGTCGGCCGGCGTGCTTTGAGATTTTCTCGGCCAGCTCCGCGTATGTCAGAGCTTCCGGGCCATTCAACTCATAGGTTTTGCCGCGATGCTCGCCGCCGGCAAGCGCTTTCCCGGCGACGGCAGCGATATCGCGGACATCAAGGTAGCTCGTCCGGGCGTTGCCCATGGAGCTATAGAAAACGCCTTGTGCGCGGATGCTTGGAGCGAAATACGTCACTGCGTTTTGATGGAAGCTGTTTGGCCGGAGGATGGTGAAAGAAATCCCCTTGCTCTTGAGCTTGTCTTCGACCTTGCGGTGCCAAGAAGGGAACGATTTCGGGTAATCGCCCGCGCCCAAAGCGGAGTTCAGGACGATATGTTTCACTCCGGCTGTGAGGCACGCTTCGATCATATTGCTTTCCAGTTGGACTAGATCGGGGATGGGCGAGCAAACTAGATAGACGCTGTCCACATCGCGCAACGCCGCCGCAAGCGTTTCTTCCTTTGCGAAGTCCGCGATTACGGTCTGCGTTCCTCTCGGTGCCTTCCCGGCTTCATCTGCGGAGCGGTACATCGCTTTGTGTTTCGCCCCGCTCCGTGCGACTTCGTTCAACACGGCTTTCCCAACTGTTCCACTTGCCCCGGTAACTAAAATCATGGTTCGTTCTCCTAACGGTTCTGCCGCTATGTCGTGCTAACGGCCAACGATTAACTGTAGATGGTATAAGTATTGAGAGCCTTGAGGAAGTACGTACAATTTTGTAAGCCCGGAGTCGCGGATGAAAGACAATCATGGCTGTCCCGTACAGGGCACGATCAACGTCCTTAGCGGGAAATGGAAAGTATTAGTCGTGTGGCATCTGGGATTCGGCTCAAGGCGGTTCGCGGAGCTGCGCGATCTGGTGTCTGGAATCAGCGAAAAAGTTCTGACTTCGCAATTGCGAGAGCTGGCGGCCGACGGGATCGTGCGTCGCACAAGCAAGCCGGTAGTCCCGCCGCAAGTAACCTATTCCTTGACCAAGGCCGGCAGCGAACTGATTCCTCTGATGAGTGAGCTCTGCCACTGGGGAACGCGCCATTTGGGCATCCCGCCCAATCTCCCGATGATCCGGCGAGCAAAATCCACCGCAGTTTCGCGCCGAGCCTCGGCGGCTTAGTCGTAGCGCAGCGCCTGCATCGGATCGGTCGCGGCGGCGCGACGCGCTGGGATAAGGCAGGCCAGCGTGGCGGCGATGATCAGGAGAAAGGTTACGCCTGCAAGAATCAGCGGATCGCGCGAGCTTTCCGTTACCCATTTCGTAGAGAGCCTGTCGAAGGCGATGCTTAAGACGATGCCGGCAGCTAACCCGCCGCCGACGTTTACGGCCGTAGAAGAAAGCACGATGCGAAATACATCCGCAGCTCGTGCCCCGAGGGCCATGCGGATGCCGAATTCGTTAGTGCGCGTGGCGACCCCATAGGAGACGACGCTGTACAGGCCAACCGCCGCAAGTGCCAACGCCAAAATCGAGAAAATTCCAAACAGTGTTGCGACAAGCCGTTGCTGCGCGTACTCCTGCTCGCCAGTAATCCACTGATCGAGGTCGCGCACGCGCATGGTCTGTTGTTCCGGATCGATCTGCACAATTTGCGCGCGAATATCGTGCAACAGAGAAAGCGGTGGAACGCGTGTGCGCACGAGAATCTGCGTAAACATCCACATTTGGGTTGTAAAAGGAATATAGACCCCGGGCTTGATTGGATTTCGCAGGCCATCGTCGCGCGCGTCGGCAACAATACCGATGATTTGCAGCCAGCCATCGCTTCCGGCAACCGCACGCTGGTAGGGCGGCTGGTCCTTCAGCGAAGGTACGCGGACCTGGTGGCCAATCGCATCGCCGTTGGGCCAGAACTGGCGCGCCATGGTCTGGTTGATGACGGCGAGCGAGGCGCCGCGCATGGTTTCCGTATGATCCCAAAGGCGCCCTTGCGCGAGCGGAATCTTCAGCAGCGGGAAATATTCCGGGCTGACGAAGTTCACGCGCACTTCAGGCTTCTCCGACGCCGTGCTGCCCATAATTTCAATGTTCTGGCGCCAGCCGCTCGATGGAGGCGTCGCGTTGGTGGAGATGCCCGCCACCTCAACTTGCGGCATCGCGGCAATTTTGGCGCGGATCTGCTCGAAGTATTCGGCGCGATCTTTCCAGGTCACGTGCGTGTTTTCGTGCACAGGAATGGGGACGGACATGGCGTTGTGCGGGTTGTACCCGAGATCCGTATGCACGAGGCGGAGAAAACCCTTGCCCGCGGCACCCGCCGCGGTGAGCATGAGAAGCGTCAGCGCAACTTGGGCGCCGACCATTGCTCCGTGGCTGCGCCTCGCTCCCACGCTTCCGGCCACGCGGCGCGAGCTAGTCTGCATCAGTCGCGCGATTTCCGGCCGCGAGAGCTGCAGCGCCGGCCAGAGTCCAAAAATAATAGCCGTGGCAAACGCCAAGCCGACGCTGAACAGCAGGACCGGGATATTCATCTTGATGACGGATTCCGCGGGAAACGAATTTTCCGGCAGCCGCGACGCGAGGAACGACAGCCCTCGCCAGGCCAGGAGAATGCCCAGTGCTGCGCCGGTTGTAGCGATGCCGAGCGACTCCGTCAGCAATTGCCGAATCATGCGCAGACGGTCCGCTCCGATGGCCGCGCGCACCGCAAGCTCGTGCTGCCGCTCCGTGCCTCGCGCCAGAAGCAGAATGGAGACGTTCGCGCAGCCAATCAACAGCAGCGACGCAACCGCGCCCAGCAGCAAATAGAGCGTGGGCCCCAGCGGCCGCGCGTACACCTCCACGATGCTGCGCAGTTTGACTTTGAACTTGTCCGGATATTGCGTGGGCGCCTGCTTGGCGAACTCTTCGACCATGGGCTGGAGCTGCGCGCCAGCTTGCTCCAGGTTCACGCCCGACCGAATCTTGATGGAAGCCGCGTAGTGGATGTTCGGGTCTTGAGTGACCTTCAGCGGCACGTACATGTCCGGGTTGCCCCATTTGAAGCGCGGCGGCATCACGCCCACGATCTGGTACGGCTTGTGGACAAGCTGAATCGTGCGCCCGATCACGTTGGGGTCGCCCATGTAATAGCGCTGCCAGAAATGATAGGTCAGCACAACGACTGGCTCTGGCGTTTGTCCCGGCGGCGCGTCCGAAGGAATCAGCCAGCGTCCCATCAGCGCGCGGATGCCCCAGTGATTCGGCGCGTTCGGGTCGATGTACATGGCTTGCACGTCTTCGGGGAGGTCGCCGTCGGTGGTGGTCAGGTTCCACCAATCCATCAGGGTGACGTCTTCGACCGATTTCGCCTGGCGAAGCTGGTCTGCTTGTTGGGCGTTGGGGCCGGCGAAGCGGTCCGTGCCGGATTTGTCTACGAGTCGCAGCTCCACGATGCGGTCAGAGCCTGGGTAGGGAAAGGGGTCGATGAGCACGGCATAAATCACGCTGAAGACGGCGCTTGTCGCTCCGATGCCGAGCGCAAGCGATAGCACGGCGGTCAGGGTGAAGCCTGGGCGTTTCCGAAGTTCGCGGGCGGCGTAGCGTAAGTCAGAGAGTAGCGATTGCATGGGCACCTCGGGACATACATCCATTGCTGGATACGTGTAATGACGATGTAAGTTCCCTGGCGGTTTGGGCGAAGGTGAAAAAAATACTCCGGGGCGGCGCCCGACATGAGCGCGTTCGCGCCTATTCCGTGAACAGGCGAGGCTGGTTTGCTGCGGCAGCAGCGGCTGCGGGCTTGCGACGTGCGATGCCGACCACGCCTAGCACGGTGACTTCGGAAAGCGCGCTGCGCGGGACAAAGATGCGATCGGTCGTTGAGTTCAGGTCGGGTGGTGTGATTTGCAGCCCGTTGTCGAGCAACGAGAGCAAGTCGTTGGGGACGACGCCTTCAAGCGTGTCGTTGTCAGTGAAACGCAGGCGTACCCACAAACCATCGAGCTTTGGCCGACTGAGAAAGGCTTTGCGCTCGGGCTCGAAATCGTTTGAGAACTCCCGCACGAAATAGATCGCGCGGACTTTCGCGAGCGGAATCTGCTCGTGCTCGCCGTCCGGCGTGAGCACGTCGATGGGGTCAGCTTGGCCGAGTCGCGTTGGACACAAATAGCCACGAAGGGCTTTCTTGTCCAAGAGGACAACGACGACCTTCTTGTGCGTGGAGGCTGGGGCTCGGTTCTTCACAGGGTCCGCACGTAATGAAATCGGTAAATTTGCGAAACGTCAGAATGTATGTTATGTTAAGCGCGTTTTCCCTGTCAACTCATTGTTTTCATTGGGGTTAGGGCCGCGGAGCGAGGTCCGTTGACCGAAAAAAAGCAGATACTGAAGTCGGCCTCGATTATATCCCTGGTCACCATTGTTAGCCGCATCTTGGGCTATGTGAGAGACCAGCGAATTGCCTTCCTGCTGGGGACATCCCTCTCCGCTAACTCCTTTATTTTGGCCTATCGGATTCCCAACCTTTTCCGCCGATTGGTCGCGGAAGGCTCGATGACCGCGTCTTTCATCCCCGTTTTTACGACGTATATGCGGGAGAAGTCCACGGCGGAAGTGTGGGATTTTGCCAATCGACTGTTTTGGACGCTCGCCTTTGTAGTGGCGATCATCACCGTTTTGGGAATGGTGTTCTCGCCCGCAGTAATCCACGTATTTACCGCGGATGCGAGCAATGTCTCGTGGGATCAAGCGGTGAACCTGAATCGCGTAATCTTCCCCTATTTGTTTTTCGTGGCCCTGGCGGCATTAGCCATGGGCATCCTCAACTGCTTTCATTCGTTTGGGTTACCGGCCGCGACATCTGTTTTTTTGAACTTGGCGGTGATTTTGTTTTCAATTGGCGCCGTATGGCCGTTTTTCAAGGATCCGGCTGTCTCCCTTGCGGTGGGAGTGCTGGTCGGAGGCGCCTTGCAATTTCTGATTCAGGTGCCCTCGCTCGTCCAGAAGGGCATGACGTTCGACTTTGGGATATCGTTTTCGCACCCCGGCATACAGAACGTGGCGCGGCTTATGCTCCCGCGGTTCTTTGGCATCGGGATTGGGCAGATCAACTTATTCGTGGATACTTACTTTTCTACGGCGAGCAAAATGCCCGAGGGGAGCCTGACGGCGTTGTATTACGCGGACCGGGTAATGGAGCTGGTGCTTGGCGGGTACGCCATCGCCGTGGCTACGGCAATCCTGCCCATGATGTCGCACCAGGCCGCGGCTAAAGATTACGAAGCGCTAAAGAAAACACTGACGTTTTCCGTGCGAATTGTGGCATTTATTACCATACCGGCCGCTCTCGGCCTGATGATCTTGCGCGAGCCGATTATCCGCGTGCTCTTCCAACACGGGCAGTTCCTTCCCGCGTCTACACGACTGACGGCGCGGGCTTTGCTGTATTACGCGATAGGGCTGCCGGCGCTCGCTTCGGTAAAGCTGATCGTGCCGGCTTTCTATTCGACGCGAGATACCAGGACGCCCGTGATCGTGGCCGGGATGTCTCTGATCATCAATCTGGTGCTCAATATCGTGTTCTTGCAGTTCTTCTTTAAGCGAGTGCAGAACGGCGGCCCGGCGTTGGCGACTGCAATCGCCTGCTTCTTTGATTTCTTCGCGCTCTTCATCATCTTTCGCTTACGCTACGGGGCACTGGGAACGATGGAGATTCTCCGCTCGTTTGCAAAGATTTCTCTATGCTCCGGGATAATGGGAGTCGCGTGCTGGTTTGGCATGCACTATACGGAGTTCACCGTGCACTCGCGTTTTCTCGTGCAACTCTCGGTATTTACAGGTCTTATCGTTGGTGCGACGGCTCTATACCTGGGCCTGGCGTGGATCTTTCGTTGCCATGAAATGGAAGAGATTTACGGGATTGCTTTGCGCCGGGGACGCGGCGGCGCAGCGTACGTGGACATCTAATGGAAATATCGACAGTCATTTCGTCGTACCTGATGCATGTGCGGGTGGAGAAGGGGCTCTCCGCTAACACGATTTCCGCGTACAAACGCGATTTGTTGAAATTCGACGAGTTTGCGCGAAAGCGAAAACTGACGCTGGAGAGCGTGGGACGCGATGACCTGGTGGATTTTCTGGCCGGCTTATATCGGCTAAAGCTGGAGAGCCGGACGGTCGCGAGGCAATTGGTAACGCTGCGGAATTTCTTCCGTTTTGCGCAGATACAAGAGCTGATTCCGGAGGATCCGTCTATCAATCTGGAGTCGCCCAAGATACGACGGCACCTGCCAGGGTATTTGCGTTTGGAAGAAGTCGAGAAACTGCTGGAACAGCCCGACTCGAAGACGCCGATGGGATTGCGCGACCGGGCGATGCTCGAGGTGCTGTATTCGACGGGGCTGCGTGTTTCAGAACTGACCGGGCTCGGCGTCAACGATCTGGATACCAAAGTAGGTTGCGTGCGGTGCATCGGCAAAGGAGATAAGGAACGAATCGTTCCCGTGGGCAAGAAAGCCTTGGGCATGGTCGACAAATATCTGCGAGAGGGGCGGCCCGAGCTTTTGCGTAACGCGAAAGCAAAATCAGGCCCGGCGCTTTTTGTGAACCGGCGCGGTGCCGCGCTTAGCCGCGTAGGCGTGTGGAAGATATTGTCGGCCTACGGACGGCGTGCCGGGCTGCGTGTGGCGCTCACGCCGCACATGCTTCGGCACAGTTTTGCAACGCATTTGCTGGAAGGCGGCGCGGATTTGCGGTCAGTGCAGCTCATGCTAGGGCACGCGGATATTTCCACGACGCAGATTTATACCCATGTGGTCGAGGAGCGGCTGAAGCAGATTTACAAGGCTCATCATCCGCGCGCTTAGCAGAGCGAGCGCGGCGGAAACGTGACAGGCGGCCAGAACACTAGGGGAAATGCAGTGGGCGCCGCGTTGAGGTAAGCGTGGCCCTAAAGGGTAAGGAGAGCGATGCCAGATTATATGTTCTTGCTGGAAAGCCGGTTGTCGCCGGAGCAGCGCGCCGTAATGATGCGCGTGCAGGAACTATCCGCGGCGATGGGCTTCAACTTGTACTTGACGGGCGGCACGGTGCGCGACCTCATCACCGGTGCGTCCCTGCGCGACTTGGACTTCACGGTAGAAGGGAACCCCTCCAAGATTGCGCGCGAGCTGGAAAAGGGCGGCGCGAAAATACTCTTCGAGGACGAGAAGCTGCGGCACATCGAAGTGCTGTTCGGCGGCGATGTGGAGGGCAGCATTTCAGCGGCGCGCGATGACCACTACGTGCGGCCAGGGACGCGCCCGGAGGTTCGCTGGTCGACCATCATGGAGGATTTGCGGAGGCGCGATTTTTCCCTGAACGCGATTGCAATCTCGCTTAATCCGGCATCCCGGGGACTGCTGCTCGATCCTACTAATGGCTTGTCGGACATCGAGCGCGGAGAGGTTCGCGCGCTAACGATTCATAGCTTCACCAACCAGCCCGTGCGGTTGCTGCGCGTGCTGCGATTTTCTTCGCGCATGGGTTTCAAGCTCGAGGCGCGTACCCAGGAATGGTTTGATCTGGCCATCGAGCGCGAGCTGCACAAGGCCATATCTTCGGAAGATGCAGGCGGCGAGTTGCGGGCAGTGGCACGTGAGGAGCGGCCCACCGTTGTACTGAAGGCCTGGGAGCAGCACGACTTGCTGGAGGCCATCAACTCGAATCTGGCGAAGCGACATGCGGACTATGATGCGATTGCGCGACTAATGAAAGTGCGCGAGGACTTGTTTACCGCGGGATTCCGTCCGCGCCTGGCGACTCCTATGTTGTTGGCCGTTCTGGGCCGGCTCAAAGATCGCGAACAGGGTGCAGTGCTGTCGAAAGCAGGCTATCGCTCCGCGGAAACTGAGCTTGTGCTGGGATTTGCGCAGGAGGCCGACGAGGCAGCGAAAGAATTGTCTGGCCGCAAGACGAATGCTCCGATTGACGCGTACCGGTTCATTGAGAAGATGCCGCTCGATCAGGTCGCGTATCTGCTCGCGGAGTCTCGCAATTCGGCAGCGCTGTCAAAAATCCGCGCGTACCTCAATAAGTGGCGGCCCGTGCGCATCGGGCTTCCAGTTGTCGCGACCGAGCTGGAAGCGCTGGGCATGGAGCGCGGCGCTAAATTCGACAGCATCCTCGAGCAAGTGTTTGCGATTCAGTTGACCGGACGGGGAAAAACTCCGGAGGAGCGCGAGAAAATTCTTCGGAAGCTCTCTGGGATCAAGGAAGCTCCAAAGAAAAAGGAAAAGAAAGGCGCGAAGGGCGCGGAGAAAGCGCACGCGGCTGCGGCGGGGAAGCAGACCGAAGCGACGGCCGCGGCGGCGAAAGCCGCAACGAAGGCGCATCATCGCGAACGCCTGGGAGCGGGAAAGCCGGGCGCAAAGCCGCCGGCGCCATCACATGGGAAGAGCGCAGCGGGCGCGAAGAAGAGCGGCGGACGGAAGTAGATTTGGTCGGGCTGCGGGACAGCTTTGGATTTCCATCCAGGCGGTAACCACCTGTGGGAAACGTTAGAATGCGAGTCGCAATTATCGCGCGCAACATTTACAATTAAGAGACATGGGTCAGCCGCAGTTCGTTCACCTGCACGTTCATACCGATTACAGCCTGCTGGACGGGGCTTGCGAAACTTCCGAGCTCTTGGATGAAGCCTCGCGGCAGAAAATGCCGGCGGTGGCGATCACCGACCACGGCAATCTGTTTGCCGCCGCCAACTTTTTCTATGAGGCCAGCAAGCGCGACGTCAAGCCGATCATTGGCTGCGAAGTGTATGTCGCGCGCGGCAGCCGTCACGAGCGCGGCGAAAAAACAAACGGAAGCAACGGCCAGGAGCGCGGCGAAGGCGAGCCGGGCACGCGCGGCAGCAATCACCTGGTTCTGCTGTGCGAATCGCTCGAAGGCTATCACAACCTGATCAAGCTGGTCTCCGCGGGATTTCTCGAAGGCTTTTATTACAAGCCGCGCATTGACTACGACCTGCTCTCAAAGCACAGCAAAGGATTGATCGCTCTCTCAGCGTGCCTGCGCGGCCCTGTGACCGAGGCTGTAGTCGAGGAAAAGTTTGATCTCGCGCGAGAGAATGCCTACCGGCTGCGTGACATTTTCGGCAAAAGCAATTTTTTCCTCGAGATTCAGGATCAGGGACTCGAAATCGAAAAGCGCGTGAACCCGGAACTCGTTCGCCTCTCGAAAGAGACGGGCATCCCGCTGGTGGCCACAAACGATTGCCACTACCTGCATCACGACGATGCGCATGCGCAAGAAGTGCTGCTCTGCATCCAGACAGGCAAAACGATGAGCGATGCGCATCGCATGAAGTTTCAAACCGACCAGTTTTACTTTAAGAGCGCCGTGGAAATGGCGCAGGTGTTCGGCGAATTGCCGGACGCGCTCAGCCGCACGGTGGACATCGCACACCGCTGCAATGTGAAGATCGAGCGCATTCCCAGCCCGTTTCCGGAGTTCAAAGTTCCGGCGGGGCACACGGCGGGGAGCTATTTCGAGAAAGTGGTGCGCGAAGGCTTCGCGTCGCGCCTGCCGATATTGGAGCGGCAAGCGCAGCAAGGCCTGTTGCGCAATCCCCTTACGGAATACGAGAAGCGACTCACTTTTGAAATCGAAATGATTCAAAAGATGCGTTACGAAGGGTATTTTTTGATCGTTTGGGATTTCATCCATTACGCGCGCACGCAGGACGTGCCGGTGGGACCCGGCCGCGGTTCGGCCGCGGGCAGCCTGGTGAGCTACGCGCTGCGCATCACGGACGTAGACCCGCTGCAATATAACCTGCTGTTTGAGCGCTTCCTGAATCCGGAACGCGTGTCCATGCCCGACATCGACATCGATTTCTGCATGCGGCGGCGCGGCGAACTGATCGACTACGTTACCCAGAAGTACGGCCGCGAAAATGTCGCGCAGATTATTACCTTCGGCACGATGGCAGCAAAGGCCGCCATCAAAGACGTGGGTCGCGCAATGGACATTCCTTACGCCGAGGTCGACCGCCTGGCCAAGCTCGTGCCCAATACGCTTGGTATCGAGCTGGAGCCAGCGTTGGCGCAAACGCCTCAGCTCAAAGCCGCCGTAAATGCCGACGAGCGGCTGAAAGATTTAATGGCGGTCGCGCTGCGGCTCGAAGGGTTGTCGCGGCACGCCTCCACACACGCCGCAGGTGTAGTGATTTCGCCGCGACCCCTCACGGATATCGTGCCGCTCTATAAGACGAGCCGGGATGAAGTCACCACGCAGTACGACATGAATGCGTTGGAGCGCATCGGCCTGCTCAAGATGGATTTCCTCGGCCTGACGACGCTAACCGTCTTGCAAGACACGGTGCGCATGATCGAGAAAAACCGCGGCGTGAAGGTTGACCTGGACACGCTGGGCCTTGAAGACGCGGACACCTACAAGCTTTTTTCACGTGGCGACACCACCGCGATTTTTCAGTTTGAATCACACGGCATGCGCGACATCCTGCGGCGCTATCAGCCCGCGCGCATTGAAGATTTAACGGCGCTGAACGCGCTCTACCGTCCAGGCCCAATTCAGGGTGGCATGATCGATGATTTCATCAAGCGCAAGCACGGAACCACGAAAGTCAGCTATGAACTGCCGCAGCTGAAAGAGATCCTGGAAGAGACCTACGGCGTGATCTTGTACCAGGAACAGGTGATGCAGATCGCCAACTGCCTGGCGAGTTTTTCGCTCGGCGAAGCCGACATTTTGCGACGCGCGATGGGCAAGAAGAAGAAAGAAGAAATGGCGGCACAGCGCGCGAAATTCATGGCCGGGTGCGCGAACAACAAGATTCCAGAGAAAAAGGCCGACCGAATTTTCAATTTGATGGAAGAGTTCGCAGGCTACGGTTTCAATAAGTCGCATTCCTGCGCATACGCCCTGCTGGCATATCAGACGGCGTATTTGAAGACGCATTATCCCGTCGAGTTCATCGCCGCGCTGCTCACCTCGGAAGCCGGGAACACCGACAAGATCGTAAAATACATCAACGAGGCCCGCGGGATGAGCATTTCCATCCTGCCACCGGATGTCAACGAAAGTGACCTGTATTTCACTCCGGTTGGCGAAGCCATCCGCTTTGGTCTCGCCGCCATCAAGAACGTGGGAGAGAACACCGCAAAGGCGATTCGCGAATCGCGCCTGACGCAGGGCGAGTTCCGGTCACTGTACGAATTTTGCGAGCGTATCGAATCGCGGTTCCTGAACAAACGCGTTTTCGAGAGCTTGATCAAATCTGGCGCGATGGATTCGTTGGGCGCGCGCGAGAGCATGCTTGCATCGGTCGATGACGCCGTGATGGCGCAGCAGCGTGCCACCCGGGCCCGGGAATCGGGCCAACACGGCCTATTCGGCACGGCGGCGGCACCCGCACCTGTGGCATTCGAGATGCGCAAATCCGAGCCGTGGAGCGAAGAAGAGCGCTTGGCCAGCGAATACGCAATGTTGGGCTTCTACGTTTCGGGCCACCCACTGGCGAAATACGCTTCCCGCTTGCAGGAGCTGAAAACGGTTTCGCTAGCGGAAATCGAAGGACAGCGCAACGGAAAAGAAGTCGCGGTGGCGGCGCTGATCGTCGGCGTGCGGCCGATGCGCTCGCGCAAAGGCGCACGGTGGGCTATTTATACCGTGCAAGACATGACCGGCGTGCAAGAGCTGCTCGCCTTCCCCGAAAGCTTTGCGAAACTCGAGAACCTCCTCAAGCCGGGAACGCCGTTGTTGCTGAAGGCGCGCGTGCAAATCGAAGAGGCAGGTACGCGGCTCTCGCTGCAAGAAGCGCGGCGATTGGAAGACATTGCCGAGCGCCAGCCGACGCCAGAGTTCCGCGTGCGGCTGGAGACCGAGTCGCTGAGCGAAAGCACCCTCGATCGATTGGAAGAGCTGTTTGCGGGTTCACCTGGACCGAGTCCTGTTCTCTTTGAGATGCATTCCCCGGATGGTTCGATGGCAGTGCTGCATTCACAACAGCGCGTCACGGTGAGGGCCGAACTGATAGAATCGGTGCGGCAAATTTGCGGTGCGCAGGCAATCGAACTGGTGATGTGATGGCGCGCAGAGACAAACCTCAAACCCAGGGGAGCCGCGAGCGCGAAATCGAGCGCCTGGAAAAAGATGTCGAGGATCTGCGCCATCTGGCCGGAAGCGCGAACGGCGACGCGGATCTGGAGCGCATTCGCCAGCAAGTGTCGGAGCTGCGGCGCGAATTCTACGAGCACCTGGGGCCCTGGCAGCGCGCGCAGATCGCGCGGCATCCGCAGCGGCCATACACGCTGGATTTTATCGGGCTGCTGTTCACCGATTTTTTCGAGCTACACGGCGACCGCGGGTATGGCGACGACAAAGCGATTGTCGCCGGCCTGGGGAAATTTCACGGGCGCCCCGTGGCGGTCATCGGTCACCAGAAAGGCCGCGACACCAAGCAGCGGCTGGTGCGCAATTTCGGCCAGCCAAAGCCGGAGGGCTACCGCAAGGCGCTGCGCGTGATGAAGCTGGCAGCGAAGTATGGCCGCCCCATCTTTACATTTATCGATACGCAGGGAGCTTACCCCGGCCTCGACGCCGAAGAGCGCGGTCAGGCGGAAGCGATTGCGCTGAACCTGCGGGAGATGGCGCGCCTGCCGGTGCCGATCATTGTTACCGTAACGGGCGAAGGCGGATCAGGCGGTGCGTTGGCTATAGCCGTGGGCGACCGCGTGAACATCCTCGAAAACAGCTTTTATTCCGTGATTTCGCCGGAAGGCTGCGCGGCCATCATGTGGCGCGATTCCTCGAAGGCCGAAACCGCCGCAGTCGCGCTGAAGATTACCGCCACGGATTTGAAAGAGCTGGGCATTATCGACGAAATCGTGGCGGAACCGGAAGCCGGCGCGCATACCGATTACGAAGGGGCCGCCCGGCTACTCGACACCGTGCTGGACCGCCAGTTGGTGATGCTGACGAATCAGTCGGTGAAGGATTTGCTCGACGCGCGCTATCAGAAATTCCGCAACATGGGGCAATACTTCGATTTCGGCTGAGGGCCTGCGGATCGGCCTACGCATTTCTTCCTCCGCATTCCATCCTCCAACGCACCCCGTAGCACATTGGCAACGCTCCGATAGACGTCTCGTTGTAGCACCCGCACGCCAGGGCTACTCTGATTACCGCTAACTCTGAGGCGCATCAGCACAGGGAACGCTGCGCGGAGCTGACGCAGCGGCAGGTGCGCGGAAAACAGGAATCGACTATGTCGGAACCGTTCCGTCCTTACGAGAAGTTGGTAGACATCACCATCCTGGGGAAAAAGTTTCAGGTGCCCGAGCGCAATTCGCTTTTGCGCTGTTTCCAATTCATCAGCCCGGAAACGATCCCGTACGGCCGATTCTGCTGGAACCAGGAATGCCAGTATTGCCGCGTTTCTTGCCAATTGCCGGATGATGATGAATCGCGCGAGATGCTGAGCTGTAAGTTCATCGTAATGCCGGGCATGGAAGTGACGGAGCTGAGCCAGGAGCTGAAGTGGTGCCTGCGCTCGAAGCTGCCGTCCGATCTTGCTGTCCCCAAATAGCCGCGCCGCGTCCTTGCAAGTCTGCCAATTTTTTAACCTGCGCGCGTCCCGCAGTCGTGAGCGATTTGCGCTCGGCGCCTGCCTCATCTACGATCCTTTGTGACCATGAGCCAAGCTGACTTGCGTTGTGACGGCTGCGGACAATTAGCCTCGCCCGAACATATTGCGCGGCGTTTGCAGCGGCTGGAGTGGACTACGCGCTATCGGCCGGTGCATATCGGCACGCTGCTGCTGGGAGCTATTGCACCGCTCAAGGATTCCAATTTTATCTATTCTCCTGCTGGTGGGTTGGGCGGAGAGGCCAACATTTTGCTCGCAGCCGCGGGAGTGACGATCGAAGGAAAGTTGGCCGAGGCGGTGCTCGCTGAATTTCAGCGTGGCGGGCTTTTCCTGACGCATGTGCTCGAGTGCCCGTTGAAAGATGGCGCAGATCATGACCTTCAGCACCTCATCGCGAATCGCCTTCCAGGCGTGCTGACGCGGATTCGTCGCTCGCTCAAACCGAAGAGACTAGTACCGATTTCGGAGGCCCTCGAGCAATTCTTGCCGGTTCTAAAATCCGGCGAATTACCTTGCGCAATCCTGCTCGATCAGGAAAAACCCTTTGTGTTAGACGGAGATACGGGTGAATCTGCCAAGCGCCTGCGAGAGGCGTTGGCCAGTCAGGGCGCTTCCGCCCGCCAGAGCTTTGCGTGAGATTGCGACTTTCGCGTGATAGAATGCATCTGACCAGTCTGACCCATATTTAGGAGCCGTTATGCACAGGCGCGCAAAGTTCGGCGTTGGCATCGGGATTATCGTGGTGTCCATGGGTTTCCTTGCCTGGCTGGGGTATGGCGAAAGCAAGACGTACTACCACACCATTGCTGAGTTGCAGACCCTGCATGGCACGGCGCGCGCGCACCGGCTGCGAGTGGGCGGCACCGTTGAGCCCGGGACAATCAAACGGCTTTCCGGGCGGGTGGATTTTGTTCTGGCGGGAGAAGGGAAGTTGCTGCCGGTGAGCTACGTGGGTAGCGAGCCGCTGCCGGATACGTTTGTGGACAAATCGCAAGCGTTGGTGGAAGGCAGTTTGGCGAACAATGGGAGTTTTGTAGCCGAACACGTGCAAGCCAAGTGCGCGTCGAAATACGAAGCAGCGCCCGGCGGCGACGCGAAGCCGGATTCGGCGAAACCCAGCACAATGTAGAGTGGTAGGGCAACCCTGCGCAACAGGGGCGCCTTAGGGGAAGGTGGCCGCAGTGGATGTTTTCGGTTCCTTTGCGTTGCTCCTTGCGTTTTTGTGCGCGGGATACGCCTTTGTCGGCGGCATCTTCGCGATTCGCACGCGCCATCCGCTGCTGGTCAAGAGCGCGCGGCAAGCTGGGATTGCTACCTGCGGGCTGATTTTCCTCGCCACTGCCAGCCTCGTTTATCTATTTTTCAGCGACAGCTACTGGGTTTCGTACGTGGTGGCGCACAGCAACCGCGATCTGGCGACCTTCTATAAGATTGCCGCGCTATGGTCGGGGCAGGAAGGCTCGCTCCTTTTCTGGAGCTTTCTGCTGGCGATTTACGTATGTTCCGTCCTGCTGGTCTACCGCAATAAAAACGGAGAGTTGATGCCGTACGTCGGCGTGGTGCTGGCCGGCGTGCAGATTTTTTTCCTTACGCTGAATAATTTTGTGGCCAGCCCGTTCAAGGTGCTGGCGTCTGCGGGCGCGAATGGCACACTCGAGATTTTCACGCGCGCGGATGGCAACGGTCTGACTCCGCTGCTGCAATATCCGGAAATGGTGATTCATCCGCCCAATCTTTATTCCGGCTACACCGGATTTACGATTCCGTTTGCGTTTGCGCTGGGTGCGCTGCTGGCGCGCTATCCCGGGGAGAAGTGGATTCACCTGACGCGCAAGTGGACGATGATTGCGTGGTGCTTTCAGACCATGGGCATTTTGCTTGGCGCGCATTGGGCCTACGCAGTGCTGGGGTGGGGCGGTTACTGGGGCTGGGATCCGGTAGAGAATGCGTCGCTGTTGCCCTGGCTTACCGGCACCGCGTTTCTGCATTCGGTGATGATGCAGGAGAAGCGGGGCATGATGAAGGTGTGGAACGTCTGGCTAGTCTTCACCACATTTATGCTGTGCATCCTGGGGACTTTGCTGACGCGCAGCGGCGTGGTCAGCTCGGTTCATGCCTTTGCGCAGTCGAGCATCGGGAACTACTTTGTAGGCTTCTTGTTGCTGATTTTCGCCGTCTGCTTTGTGGCCTACGTGAAAAATCGCGATTACCTCAAGAGCGAGAATCAATTGGACTCGATGGTTTCGCGCGAATCCAGCTTTCTCTTCAACAATTTGATTCTGCTGGTTTCCTGTATCGCGGTCCTTTCGGGAACGCTGTTTCCGGTATTTTCGGAATGGTTTTCGGGTTCGCGCATCAGCGTGGGCGCGCCGTTCTTTAATAAGGTGAATATTCCGATTGGGTTGCTGCTCTTGTTTCTTACCGGAGTCGGGCCGCTGCTGGCCTGGCACAAGACTTCCACGGATAGCTTGAAGCGCAATTTTGGTTGGCCTCTTGTAATTGGTTTGTTGGCCGGTGTCGTCTTTTTTGCTTTGGGACTGCGCGAATTCTTCTCGCTGGTGTGCCTGATCCTTTGTGTGTTTGTGACTTCAACGATCGGTATGGAGTTTTTCCGTGGCGCGCGCGTGATTCGCTCGCGATCTGGCGCGTCGTTTCTCGCTTCTGCGGTCGACCTTACGATGCGCAACACGCGCCGCTATGGCGGATATATCGTGCACATGGGCATGGTGCTGATTTTCGTTGGGCTGGCGGGCGCGGCTTTCAATCGCGATGCGCAGAAGGACATGCAGCCAGGGTCGACACTGCAAATTGGCGGTTACAAACTGCTACTACAAGGTTTCGATTCCAAGGTGGAAAAGAATTACACGTCCGAGCGCATGATCGTAGAAGTATGGCGCGACAATAAGCCGCTGATGATGCTCTATCCGGAGCGGCGCTTTTTCCAGACCAACGAACAGTCAGGCACGATGGTCGCGATTTATTCGACGCTGCGCGAAGACTTATATGTCGTATACGCGGGGCAGAACCCGGAAACGCAAGCTCCGGTGGTTCACGCGTACTTGAATCCGCTGGTGAAATGGATTTGGCTGGGCGGGTTGGTCGTTGTGTTGGGCACGCTGGTGACGCTGCTGCCGAACCGGCGAGCGGTACTGGTTTTGGCCGGCGCGCCGGAACGTGCGGCGCAGCCCTCGTCGGCGCAGACACTCGCGCCTTCTGTGGCCCTTCGGGAAGGGCATGACTAAACGGCGCTTAGCTGCATTCTCTCTGGTGATTGCGCTGAGTGCCTCTTCAAGCGCGTTGCTTTCCTCACAGCTGCAGGCCCAGCAAAACGATCGCGCCAAGCAAATTGGCGGCAAGTTTATGTGCATGTGCAGCTGCAATCAGGTGCTGACGCAATGCAATCACGTCGGCTGCACAACGTCCGCGAGCATGTTGAAACATCTTGACGAAGCGGTGGCGCGCGGCGATTCTGAGACGGACATCACCTCGGGATTTGTGCAAGAGTTTGGCACTAAGGTGTACGCGGAGCCGCCGAAATCCGGGTTGAGCCTGGTCGCGTGGAGCCTGCCGAGCATTTACCTGCTGCTGGGAACGCTGCTCGTTATTTTCGTGATTTGGCGATGGCGTCGAGTGGTGCCACGCGCAGCGACCGTGAGTGGAGTGCGAGGAATTTCGCCGCAAGATCTTGAACGCGCCCGGCGCCGCGTCACGCAAGAGACCGAGGACTAATGGCAGGCGCTGGTTTGAATTTCGCATCGATATTTGTGATCTCGTCGGCGGATGGCGCGGTGCTCGGCGCCTGTGTGGCGTTGGCCGTTGCAACGCTCCTTTTTATGTTTTATATCCAGCCGGATGCCTCGGATTTAGCGCCGCATCGCACCAAGCTGGACCACTTGATGGAGCGGCGCGACACGATTTACGACAATTTGCGAGACTTGCGCTTTGAGTTTCGCTCGGGAAAATATTCCGAAAGCGACTATGACGCGATGAAGACTTCTCTGGAGAACGACGCGGCGTTGGTGCTGACCGAAATTGAAAAGGTGACGGAATCGCAGGTTCGTCGCCCTCGTGCTCCGCGTCCAGCCGAGACGGAGCGTGGTCAGTAATGAGACCACTTCGCAGCTTTGGTATTTGCTTCGCGACACTGCTTCTATTTGCGGTGTCGGCGCGCGCGGGAACGCTTCACGGAACGGTAAAGAACGGCACAACAGGCAAGGCATCGTCCGGAGTCGAAGTCATATTGATTCAATTGCAGGGCGGAATGCAGCCCGTTGCGAACTCAAAGACCGATGCGCAAGGGCAATTCTCATTTGACTATCCGGCGCTTGGCTCGCAACCGATGCTGGTGCGCGCCGTGTACAAGGGGATCAACTTTCACCAGCCCGTTCCGCCTGGCAATAGCAGCGTGGAAGTGAGCGTTTTCGAGCCGTCCAAGGATTCCAAGATCATCGTCGTGGCTTCGCGAATTGTTTTTTTTCAGCCCAGCGGGGACCACCTCACCGTGGCTGAGGAATATTCGATTCAGAATCATTCGCAGCCGCCGCAAGCGTACTTTCGCGCCGACGGCAATTTCGAGTTTGTGATTCCAGAGAATGCGCATTTGCAGCAGGTGGCTGCTTCCGGGCCCACGGGCATGCCGGTGATGCAAACGCCGATTGATAAGGGCAAAGGGAAGTACGCCATCGCCTACGCGTTGCGTCCGGGACAAAACACGATGCGCTACGCGTATGAGGTCCCCTATCCTGGAAACGCCGCCACGGTGAAAGTGGCAACGATTTATCCTGCGGAGCGGGTTCTTGTCGTGGCTTCGCCCGCCATGCAGATTAGCGGCGATGGTTTGGAGAGTGGCGGGCAAGAGCAGGGCATGAGCGTGTACGGCCGCGAGAATGTGCCGGCGAACAACATTATGGCGGTGAATGTTTCCGGTACCGCGCCGCCGCTGCAAAATGAAAGCCCCGAGGGGGGCGGTGGTGGACAAGGCAGTCGGGACGCGCAGGCCGCGCCACCTGCGGCAAACATTCAGTCGATTCCTGGGCGGCTGGATGTGCTGAAGTGGCCGCTGATTGCGGGCTTCGTTGGGATTTTTGCGCTAGGCGCATTGCTCTTGGTGCGCAAACCGGTTATGGCTGTTGGTGGCGATGTTTATTTGCCAAGTGGTAAGGCTAAGTCTGCGTCGAAGTCCAAGAAACTTTCTCAAGTCGATGCTGCTGTCAACACGAGCCTCGAGGCTCTAAAAGATCAGATGTTCCGCTTAGAGCTGCGGCGGCAAGCCGGCACAATTTCCGAAGAGGAGTACGCGCAGGAGCGCGCGCGCGCGGAGAAAGTGCTGCGCGAACTGGTGCGGAGCTAGTCGTGTGCACGCATTGCGTGGTGCGTTCTAGCGAGGGCGCGCGGTGACGTCCGCGGAAACGCGCCGCATAGGTCTTCGCCTCGAAAATATCGACAAAAGATACGGCGGGCTTTACGCGTTGCGCCGGGTGTCTCTTGAGATCGCGCCCGGCGAGTGCGTGGCGTTTGCGGGCCGCAACGGCTCCGGCAAGACCACGCTGCTGCGGATTGCGGCGCAATTGGTGCGGCCCTCGGCGGGGAAGCTGACATTTTCGCCGGCGCCAAATGAATCGGATCGAGCTACCAAGAAGACGGGATTTGTGGCGCATGCCACGATGGTTTACGACGAGCTGACCGCCGAGGAAAATCTGTTGCTCTTCGCCCGGCTGCTGGAGATTCCGGAGCCTTCGCAGCGCGTCGAGGCGTTGCTACGCGATGTGGGCCTACTAGAGCGGCGCGCCTCGCTGGTACGCACATTTTCGCGCGGGATGCGCCAGCGCGTTGCCATTGCGCGCGCGCTGCTCCATGAACCTTCGGTTCTGCTTCTCGACGAGCCTGCTACGGGACTCGATCCGCAAGGTGTGACTTGGTTGGCGGCGACGTTGCGGCGTTTGCGCGACGCCGGCTCCACAATCCTGATGAGCCTGCATGGCGAATCGGAAATCTCCGGACTGGCCACGCGAGGGATACGGTTGGATGCAGGCGCGGTTGTCGCCGACACGCGGACCGGAGCGAACTTGCGATCGATCCTGACGTTTGCCGATGCGTAGATGAGCTTGTTCTCCAATACGAGCGTCCTGCTTGGCAAAGAGCTGCGCACGGAGTTTCGCTCGCGCGAGCTGCTGACCACGACCGTCGTTTTTATCCTGATGATTGTGGTGCTGTTCAGTTTTACGTTTGATCCTACGCGAGAAGAGTCGCGACGCTTCGGGCCCGGTCTGCTGTGGCTCGCTTTTCTTTTTGCGGCGTCGCTCATGCTGCAGCCGGGTTTTTTGCGCGAACAAACGAACGACACACTCAGTGCGCTGCGGCTGTCCGTCTCCGATCCATTCGCAATCTTTCTGTCGAAGCTCTGCGCCAATACTCTCTTCCTGCTCATCACAGAACTGCTGCTATTGCCGATATTCGCGGTCCTATACAATGTTCCGCTGCTTGGGGTTGTGCCGCAGCTTGCGCTGGTGCTGTTCCTGGGCAGCCTAGGGCTTTCCGTTACGGGCACAACGCTTTCGGCGATTTCCGCGCAGGCGCGTATGCGTGAACTGCTGCTGCCTTTGCTTCTTTTGCCACTGCTGACGCCCTTGCTCATCGCCAGCACGGAAGCCACGGCAGCGCTGTTCGCCGAAAATCCGGTGCTGCGCTGGGACTGGCTGGCCTTCCTGATCGCGTTCGATATCATTTTTTTGACGGCGGTATGGCTTTTCGGGGAGTATCTCTTGGAGGAATAAGCGCGTCGGATGTTGTAGAGACGCGAGAACAGGTTTTAGGGTGGAAGCACCCCCCCCGGGATTCAGATCGATATCAAAGCAAAGGACTTACGGGAATAGCGGTTTGTAAGAGTATCAAAACAAAGGACATGCAAATCGATATATGAAGCGGGACTCCGAGAGGGCAGCAAGATGATGGCAAAACTTCTGGGTGCGGCGGCGGTGGTCCTGCTTTTGGGCGCTTCGGCGTACGGCGCCTTCTTTGTGGCGCCGAACGAATTGACCATGGGCATCGTGCAGCGAATTTTCTATCTACACGCGCCCTGCGGAATGGTTGCGCTTTCAGCGTTCATCGCCTGCTTCATCGGCAACCTCGGATACTTGTTCAAGCGCGAGCCGAAATGGGATTGGCTCGCGGTGTCCGCCGCTGAAGTTGGCCTGGCGTTCTGCACGGTGGTGCTGCTTACGGGGCCGATCTGGGCGAAACCGGCTTGGGGCGTGTACTGGGCATGGGATGCGCGCCTGACCTCCACGCTGGTGCTATGGCTGCTGTACCTTTCGTATTTGATTTTGCGGACTATGGTGGATGATCCCGACCGGCGCGCACTGATCAGCTCGTTTTATGGCGTGTTCATTTTTCTGGATGTGCCGCTCGTTTACGGATCGATCTGGTGGTGGCGCACGCAGCATCCGCAGCCGGTGGTGTTCACCAGCGGCGGGCTGAACCCGGAGATGCGCAAGATTTTCTATTTGTCCTGGCTAAGCTTGACGGCGCTTATGGCTTTGCTGATCCGGCAGCGCTACGAATTGGAAGCCACGCGAGCCGAAGCGCAAATTCTCGCGCGAGAAGCGGAGGCGGTGTGAAGAATCTCGGCAGCGTGATGGTGGCGTACATGATTGGCTGGGGCGTGTTCTTCATTTATTTTGTGACGGTGGCGCGCCGCACCGCGGAATTGCGCAAAGACGTCGAACGACTGAAGCAGTCGCTCACACGGGGAAAGTAGCGTGGCAGGGAAGAAGCGCGTCGGAATCGTGTTGTTTCAGCTTGGCGGGCCGGATTCGCTGGAGGCGGTCGAGCCGTTTCTGCTAAATTTGTTTCGCGATCCCGACATTATTCCGCTCGGCCCGTTGGGGATATTACGGAATCCAATTGCCAAACTAATTTCGTCGCGCCGCTCCATTCCGGTTGCAGGCAAGTACGCAGAGATTGGGAGGCGCTCGCCGATTCGTTTGCTGACGGAGCGACAGCGAGTGCGGCTGGTTGCGGCGCTGGCGCCGTACATCGAGCCAATTGCGGTGACGGCAATGCGGTATTGGCACCCGATGAGCGCGGAAGCGGCGGAGACGCTGCGAAAAGCGCAGCCGCTCGATCAAATCGTGCTGCTGCCGCTGTATCCGCACTTTTCGTACGCTACGACGTTGAGCAGCTTGAAGGAGTGGCGGCGCGTGTACGGTCCGCAGGATGGCCGCGCGAAAGAGACTACGGTCGGACAATTTTACGATCACCCCCTATACATTCAGGCGGTGGTGCAGCGGATTGGCTCGGTGCTGCGGCAATTCCCGGACAGTTCGCGGATTCATCTTGTGTTCAGCGCGCACGGCTTGCCAATGAGCCTGGTGGAGAAAGGCGATCCGTACCCTCAGCACATCGAAACCACGGTGCGCCTGGTGTGCGAAGCCGGCAAACAGCAATATCCCGGCTGGCCGACGACACACCTGCTGTGCTACCAAAGCCGGGTGGGCCCGGCGAAATGGCTGCAACCGCCCTTGACGGGCACAATCGAGCGGCTGGGGCACGAAGGCTTCAAGGAGATGCTGGTGGTGCCTATCTCGTTTGTTACAGAGCACATAGAGACGCTGCACGAAATTAATATCGAAGCTCGCGCCGAAGCCGCCAAAGTTGGCATCGATACCTTTAGGATGATGCCGGCTGTGGGCGATTCGCCGCTGTTTATCGCTGCGCTGAAAGATTTGGTGCTGCGGGCCGTAGGAATCGAAGCAGAACCCGTAGCAACGCAGAGGGCATCTCTGGCGAGTTAGCGCGCAAATTTTGGGCTATTGCGCGGAATTTAGTGCTTGGCGGCAAAAGAGTTGCGGCTGAGCTATAATCCGCGGTGAGATTTTGCCAATGACGACAACGTATAACCCTGGGGTTCACCGTTTTGCCAAGTTCGTGGTGGCGTGGACGGTGCTTCTTTTCATTGCCGGCGCTCTGGTCACTTCCAATAATGCCGCACTCTCGGTGCCCGACTGGCCGAAGTCGTTCGGTACGTGGTTTCCTTCTTTGAGGCAACTTGCAGGCGGCGCGTTCTTCGAGCACTCGCACCGCGTGATTGCGGGTGGGCTGGCTGTCTTTACGCTTGTACTCGCTATTCTGATTTGGCGCAAAGACGAGCGCCGTTGGTTGCGCTGGTTCGGCGTGATTGCCGTCGCTGGCGTGGCCGTGCAAGCGGTTCTGGGCGGCGAAGTCGTGCGGCAGTTGCTGCAGTACTGGTTGCCGGTGATCCATGCGTGTTTCGCGCAAATTGTTTTCGCGGCCGTGCTGGGGATTGCCGTGTTTACGAGCCTATGGTGGATATCGGAGCGCCCGCAGCTTGCGGACCGCGGCACGCCCTCGATTCAAACATTGGCAATGGTCAATGTGGGCGTAATTTTTTGTCAGGTAGTGCTGGGGGCGGGATTTCGACACTCAGAAATACCTGTGTGGCCACATATCGTCGGTGCGTTTGTGGTCATGGCGAGCGTGATGTGGACTGCCGTGGCGCTTCGCAAGCGTTTCGGTGCTTCCGCCGAACTGTCTCGGGCGCGTGCTCTGCTTCATGCCATGTTTGGCGTTCAGTTCACGCTGGGTTTTGGCGCCTACTGGGCGCGGCTTGCGACTGAGAAAGTTGGACCTACGTCGCTCACCGTGATCATGACGGTAACGCACACCGTCGTTGGAGCATTGCTATTCGCATTTTCAATTTTGATTGCATTGATTTGCTACCGATTGGTGCCGCGTAGAGGGGAAGTGGCGGCGACCGCGCCGAACCAGGTGACGGCGCAATGAGCACGCTGCGCACGGCGGAGTTGACGCTGGCGTCGCGCGCGCAGGCGTACGTGGTGTTGACCAAGCCGGACGTATCGTTTCTCGTGCTGATCACGACTGCCGCTGGCTACTACATGGGCGCGCGTGGGCCGGTTAATTGGCTGCACCTGATTCATACCGTTTTCGGAACCATGCTGATTGCGGCGGGCACGGCGGCACTGAATCATTATATTGAGCGCGACTCCGACCGGCTGATGCGGAGGACGGCTGCGCGTCCGCTGCCGAGCGGCGTGCTTAAGCCTCGTGCGGCGCTCGCATATGGGATTTCACTGTCGGTTGCTGGCGCGGTGTATCTGTATTTCGCCGCTGGCGCGCTTGCGGCTGGGCTGGGCGTGCTCACCTGCCTTAGCTATCTGCTCGCGTACACACCTTTGAAGAAACGCACGGTGTGGGCGACGTTTGTTGGCGCGTTTCCGGGCGCAGTGCCGCCGATGATTGGTTGGGTGGCCGCGAGCGGTCGGCTTGATCTTGGCGCTTGGCTGCTGTTCGCGATTCTTTTCTTCTGGCAGTTTCCGCATTTTCACGCGATTGCGTGGATGTATCGCGAGGACTATGCGCGCGCGGGAATCCTGATGCTTCCGGTCGTGGATCAAGAGGGGACGCGCACATTCCGGCAAATCCTGGTGACCGCGTCGGCTTTAGTGGGCGTGAGCCTGTTACCGGCAATTGCTGGAATTGCGGGTGTTTTCTACTTTTTCGGAGCGCTGGGGCTCAGCGTGGCGCTCTTGCAGGTTTGTCTGTGGGCTGCCAGCGCTAAAACAAATGTTCGGGCCAAATGGCTGATGCACGCTACTGTTCTGCACATCCCGCTGCTTCTCGCATTGATGGTTTACGACAAGACTCTTCGCTGATTTGCCGAGGAATACACACAATGATTTCTCATGCCGCGCTGAACGCTTCTTTGAATGGTGTTAGCGCGATTCTTTTGGCGGGCGGTTACGCGGCGATTCGCAGCGGCAAAATCGCGGTACACAAGATGTTTATGATTGCCGCGTTTACGGTTTCTTCGGCTTTTTTGGTTTCCTACCTGGTGTATCACTATCGCGTCGGCCATGTGCCGTTTGCCGGGCAGGGCTGGATTCGCCCGGTTTATTTCGTTTTGCTGCTCACGCATACCATTCTGGCAATCGTGATCGTGCCGATGATTATCGTCACGCTGCGCCGTGCTTGGCTGGAGAGATTTGACCGGCACCGCATCATCGCGCGCTGGACCCTGCCTCTGTGGTTTTATGTGAGTGTGACTGGCGTGATCGTGTATTTGATGGTTTATCAGATTTATCGGCCGGCGCAATTTACGCGTTTTTAGGGTAGGCCACGGAGAAAAGCCGCAGGGCTCCGCGGACTCCGCCCTGCGCTACAGGTTTCCTCTACATCCAGGTTCCGATATTTATTTAGGGTGCGGCTCCGATTATGCAGTCGCGGCGACGGGCAGCGCGGAAATTACCGCGTTGGTGAATTCTTGGGTGGTTGCTCTGCCACCGAGGTCGCGCGTGGCGTGTTTGCCTTCCCGATAGACTTTTTCGAGGGCTGCTTCGATGCGGCGGGCAGCGGGGCGCTCGTTGAGATGATCGAGCATCATGATGCCGCTCATCAGAAGCGCTGTGGGATTGGCGAGGCCTTTGCCGGCAATGTCTGGCGCCGTGCCGTGGACGGCTTCAAACATGGCGCACTCGTCGCCGATATTTCCGCTTGGGACAACGCCTAGTCCACCTACCAAGCCCGCGGCCAAATCGCTCATTACGTCGCCGTAGAGGTTTGGGAGCAGCAGCATATCGAACTGCTGCGGATCCAAGACCATTTGCATGCAGGCGTTGTCGACGATCATTTCTTTGTACTCGATGTCTTTGTATCTCTCTGCGACGGCGCGGAGTGACTTCAGGAACAGGCCGTCGCTGAGCTTCATGATGTTGGCTTTGTGGATGGCGTGAATCTTCTTGCGTCCGCTTTTCTTCGCATATTCAAAGGCGAAGCGTGCGATGCGTGTGGAGGCGCGCTCGGTGATAATTTTCAAGCTCTCGACTACGCCGGGAACGACTTCGTGCTCGAGGCCGGAATAGAGATCCTCGGTATTTTCACGGACGAGGACGATGTCGACGTTTTCAAATCGCGATTTCACGCCGGGCAAGTTCTTGACGGGGCGCAGGTTGGCGTACAGGTCGAGCGTTTTGCGCAGCGCGACGTTTACGCTCGGCGCTCCACCGGCGATGGCGGTGCTTGTGGGGCCCTTGAGCGCAACGCGGTTGCGCCGGACTGAATCGATGGCGGCTTGGTTGACAAGCTGGCCTGCTTCGGTGGCGCTATTGGTGCGCGCGTTGAGTTCTTCCCACTCGATTTGCACTCCGGCGGCATCGATGACGCGTTTGGCGGCTGCGGCGACTTCTGGACCGATGCCTTCGCCGGGAACTAAGGTGACCTTGTGTCGCATGGCTGCATCGTATTGTATGCGATGGCCTTATCCTTGTCGAAAGTGGCGCGGAGCGGAGTTGCTGAAAAAGAACGGCGCTTTGTGCGGCTGAAATAAGGTTCTGTTATAATAGCCAGGTACGATAGCTGGCGGCTGGGGCCGCTTGCGGAGGCGAAAGGAATCATGATCAATTTGACGCCCGTTGCTAGTACCAAGGTGAAGGAAATCATGCAGATGCAGAGCCCGGTGCCCGTGGCGTTGCGCGTCGCCGTGGTTGGCGGCGGCTGCTCTGGTTTTCAATATCACATGGCGTTTGAGAACCAGACCAACGACACTGACGAACTGTTGGATTTTAATGGGCTGAAGGTAGCCGTCGATCAGATGAGTTCGATGTATCTCGAGGGCGTGGAGATCGACTACATCGAAACCGTCGAGGGTGCGGGATTCAAGTTCAATAATCCAAACGTGAAGAGCACCTGCGGCTGCGGCAGCTCGTTTAGCGTATAGCATTTGATCGCCGGAGGTAGTTACTCCGGCTGAGGATTTCCGGGCTCCTGGACTCAAAGTTCAGGAGCCTTTTTTATGCCGACCCTTCCAACACCAGAGGGCTCGTTACCACACCGTGAAGCGGACTGGAACGCGAAGCATCGTGCCGCAGCTGAGCATCCGCTGGCGGAACCTGCAGGTTTTGTTCGGGAATTGCTGCCGCTGCTGCCGCTTGGGCCCGCTTTGGACCTGGCTTGCGGTACCGGGCGACACGCTTTGCTGCTGGCTTCGCGTCACCAGGCGGTGACGGCAGTGGAATCCTCGGATGTTGCACTCGAGATTCTGGAGCAGTGCGCGCATGCGGCGCACTGCGCGGTGACGCACGTTGAACGCGCGGCACAGATTGCGAATCGGCGGCAGGGGATTCAACTTTGGCACGCGGATCTCGAAGAAGTGAGGCTGCCTTCGCAAGCGTTTTCGCTGGTGCTTTGCGTGAATTATTTGCAGCGTTCGCTTTTTTCGCAGATCGAAAATGCGCTGATGCCTGGCGGGATGCTGTTGTTTGAGACTTACACCATTGCGCAGCTCGACTTTGTGGGCGGACCACGGAACCCAAATTATCTTTTGGAATTGGGAGAGTTGAGGACCGCGTTTCCCGGGTTGCGCAGCTTGTTTTATCGGGAGCTACGCGCTGAGAAGGGAATTGCGAGCTTGATTGCGAAGAAGGCGCGATGAATTATCGGACCGCGGATTGTTTTGGCGCGATTGCAATCTTGAGCACGCGACCTTATTCTAAAGTGCCAGCATGAAAATAGCGCTCGCGCAGTTTAATCCCACCATTGGCGATTTCGCAGGGAATTCCGCTCAGATTTTGAGATTGGCGGAACAGGCGAAAGCGCGCGGCGCCAACTTGGCGGTGTTTTCGGAACTTTGTCTTTGCGGCTATCTGCCGCTGGATTTGCTGGAACGTCCTACCTTTATCGATCGCAATCTCAAAGAATTGAAGGCATTGGCAGGGAAGTTGCCGTTGCCGGCGATTGTGGGCTACGCGGGCCGCGTTAAGAACGGATCGGGCAAATCCATTGCGAACAAGGCGGCGCTGCTTTGCGGCGGGCGCATCGTTTTTGAGCAGAGCAAGATGCTGCTGCCTACCTACGACGTTTTCGACGAATCGCGCTACTTTCAGCCGGCGGGAAAGCAGTCGACGTATGGCTTTGCGAATGAAAATTTGGGCATCACCATTTGCGAAGACGTCTGGAACGATAAGAATTTTTGGGCCAACTTGCGGTACGAGCGCGATCCCGTGACAGAGCTTGTTGCGCAGGGAACTACCCTGCTGCTGAATATTTCCGCGTCTCCTTACACGATTAACAAACGCACGCTGCGACTGGAGATGCTGCGTTCCATCGCCATGACCCACAAGCGCCCGATAATTTATGTGAACCAGGTGGGCGGTGACGATAGCTTGATTTTCGATGGCGCGAGCATGGCGGTGACCGCTGACGGAAAAGTTGCTGCGCAGGCGCTGGCGTTTGAGGAAGACCTGGTCCTGTTTGATACGGAGACCGGAGAAGGCGAATTCCATCCGCAGCCGCCGGAAGAGATTGAATACGCTTACCGGGCTTTGGTGGTCGGTACACGCGATTACGTTTCCAAATGCGGATTCAAGAAGGTGCTGGTTGGGCTGAGCGGCGGCATCGATTCTGCCGTGGTGGCGTCGATTGCCGTGGATGCCCTGGGCGCCGAGAACGTGCAGGGCGTTTCCATGCCGGGACCGTTTTCGAGCGAAGGCAGCAAACAGGATGCGCGAACGCTGGCGCAGAACCTCGGGATAGATTTGCTCACTATTCCGATTAGCGACGTTTTTGACGCTTACGGCAAGGCGCTGGCTCCTGTGTTCGGCAGCCGCCCGGCGGATGTGACCGAGGAAAACATTCAGGCGCGCATTCGCGGAAATTATTTGATGGCGCTCTCCAATAAATTTGGCTCGATGTTGCTGAGCACGGGAAATAAGTCCGAGCTGGCGGTGGGCTACTGCACTTTGTATGGTGACATGGCCGGCGGACTTGCGGTGATCTCCGATGTGCCGAAGCTGATGGTGTACGAGCTGGCGAATTGGATCAACCGCGAAAGGGAAGTCATTCCCCTTTCGACGATCGAGAAGGCGCCTTCGGCGGAGCTACGGCCGGATCAGAAGGATGAAGACAGCTTGCCGCCTTACGATGTGCTGGACCGCATCCTGAAGGCCTATATCGAGGATTTGCGTAGCCCGCAGGAGATTGCCGATAAGTACGGATTCGACCTGAAGCTGGTTCGCGACATTGCCCTGTTGGTCGACCACAATGAATACAAGCGGAAGCAGGCTGCGCCGGGGCTGAAAATCACTTCGCGAGCTTTTGGATTTGGGCGACCGTTCCCTATTGCGCAGCGGTTTGTTCCGTAGCACTCCATATAACGAGGAGACATTGAGAACACGAACTAATGCGGTGGTGAGCGTTGTGTTGGGTCTGGTGAGTTTGGCCGGTGGACCTGCGCGCGGGCAGGAGGCGCAAACCTCGACGCCTAAGCAGGTTTCGGCTCCCTTGGTTACGCCGACACAGTTGCAGAAGAACCTGGAGGCCTACTTGCGTCACGTGTACGCCATTGGACCTAACGTGCAGCTTACGGTTTCGGTGCCCAAGGAGAGCGAAGTTCCCGGCTTGCTGGAGACTACGGTCGACGTCAAGGACGGCGAGAATACGCAGTCGGCGAAGTTCTATGTCAGCAAGGATGGGAAGTATCTGGTGCGTGGCGACGTCTCGGATCTTTCCAAAGACCCGCTGGCGGAAACGCGGGCGCGGATACAGATGAAGGATGCGCCATCCCTGGGAGATTCCAAGGCGCTGGTCACACTGGTGGAGTTCTCCGACTTCGAGTGTCCGGTGTGCCGCAGCCTGCACGACGTGCTGCGGGGAATGCTGCCGAATTATCCGCAGGTCCGGGTGGTCTTCAAGGACTTCCCGCTGGAGCAACTGCATCCCTGGGCTCGCACGGGTGCGCTGGCGGGACGCTGCGCTTACCAGCAGGACCCGAAGGCGTTTTGGAAGGTCTACGACGCCATCTATGATCAACAAGAGGTCATATCCGCCTCAAATGCCTGGTCCAAGATGACGGATTTTGCCGCGGACGCCGGCCTAAATTCGGATGCGTTTAAGGCGTGCATGGCCAGCCCGGAAGCTGGAGCGGCTGTCGACGCCAGCCGGACGAATGGTCAAGAGCTTGAGGTCAACAGCACGCCGACGGTGTTTGTGAATGGGCGCCGGCTTGTTGGCGCTGACCCGCACGCGCTCGAGCAGTACATTCAATACGAGATCGCACACCAGAAACCCGCGAAGAACTAACCTCGTCTGAAATTCTTAAGTCTGATTGCGTTAGTTGGGCAAGCGGCCCGATGGGGCAGAAGGCCGCGATTTGTCAAACCCTTTGTTAGGGACGAGCTGTGGAAGCTGCTTTGGTTCCTGATCTCGTAGTTAACATAATATAACTTATACGACGCAGTGTCAATAGATTTCTTTTCGATATCCACAGGTTTTTCGTTGTGCTGACCCGCGGGCTTCCTTCCTTTCACTATCGCGAGTGCGGTTCTTAGCCAGGGTGTACGTTGGAATCCCTGATGCTGTTTGAGCTGAAATGCTTCTGTCTTTTGAGGTTACGTTCGTTCGCCCAGATGTTGTTGAGGACTGGGAGGAGCCTGGCGCGGGGGGTGCGCCAGGCTCCTCCCAGCGTTGGGGAGATCTAGCCGTGCAGGTCGCCGGAAACGCCCCGGCGAGAGGGCGGGATCCTTCGGCCCGTCGCCGAACGTTTTCTGGGCCGAAGTCTCCATGCAGCTCGGGTGCATCCGGGTGTTGCGCGCGTCGGCGCCAGGGTGAACCCGTCAGCGGTGGGCTTTTGCGGCGATGGCCCCTGCGGCGGCGCCTATGGCTAGCCACTTGGCGTTGCGGGCTATGCGGCGAAAGACGCTGCCTCCCTTGACGGCTTGAACGGCTTCATTGCGCTCGCGGGTTAGGACGGTGGTTTTGGCGCGCTCGTCGGTCAGGTCGGATTGGGCGGCGGCTAGTTTGGCTTGGCAGGCTTTGCAGTCGATCGTGAAATCGTAGAGGGGCTTTAGGTCGGCGGTTGGGAGGATGGCTTGGGTTGCGATGGCTTTGCTTGCCGGGTTGGTGCTTGGTCGTGTCGGGTCTAAACCCTCGGGCACACAAATCGGGCCCCACGAGGACCGGAGTACACCTGAGCTACGGGGTGGCCTTTCTGGGTTACTGCTGGGATTTGGGGCTTGTAACGCTATGGGCGCCGGTAGCGGGATTTGTTTCGCGAGTTCGCGGACGATTTGGGCTGGCGTGGTGATCGTGCGCTTCTCTGCTGCCAGAGCTGCGAGCGTTTGCAGGAGCTGCGTGTCTCGGTCGTGTTGGCGGGTGTTGGCTTGCGCGACGGTTTGGTTGGCGGCGGCTAGGTCCGTGGCGAGTTGGGCGCGATCGCGGCGATCTGCGTTCCAGGCGGCGAGGACAATTGCCGCTAGTGCTAGCGGGACGAGGATTTCTGTTAGGCGAAGCCAGAGTCGTGTTGGCATAAGAGTGTTTTGCTTCTTCGGCGCCGGCAAGATGCTGGCGTTACGAAAATTTGTGCACCAGAATGTCGCTTGCTCGTGCTTACGAAAAAGCCGCAGGGCTCCGCGGACTCCGCCCTGTGCTACAGCGACGTTGCTAACGCCTGGGGATTAGGGGAGCAGCATGCTGCGCCCGTAACACGGAGAGATGGCTCACAAATAATGTGGCTTGCGGGCTAGCACTTGCGCTGGGTAGGCGGGGTTGGCTCCGCCGTTCCAGGCTAGCAGGGCGCGTGTTGTGTCGCCGGCCGTGGCGTCGAATTTTTTGCGCAAGACTTTGCAGCCGAGGGCCAGGCCTTGCTCGGGATCGCACAACGCGGAGAGGAACAGGGCATCGAATCCGGTTTCGCGCGCGACCTGCCCCATCACTTGCATCAGTCCCCAAGAGAATCCGCGGGCGTAAGCTTCTGACGCGCTGACCTTGTTATTTGTATATAAGGATGCGACGTATTTGGCGAAGAAGAGCGGTTCGTAGCGCATGGCCCAGGGATTCCAGGCGGACTCCTGCTCGACGACGGCGCAGACCAGCGCGGGATCGAGCGACTGCGCGGCGGCGGCGCGGCGCGCGAGCAGAACGAGTTGTGATGGAACGGCCATTTAGCTTGAGCAAACGCAGCGCTTCCCTTTCACCGACCGCACTTCCCTTTCGGGAGTGCCTTTCGCTTACAATTTCGTACAGGCATTCAGCCGTCTCGCGTACATAGTTATCCCAATCGACAACTGAACGCACCGTGGTATAACCACAATGTTTGTTACCCTACCGGGTACTCGAACGGTGTGTTCTGATCCTCAAAGCGAAGTGGAAAGTTTCTCGCACGGACGAATGGTCGTCGTAACCTCTGCCGGCTAGTTTCGGCGCTCGACCAACTGACTGCCAGCCCAGCTTGCCCGTAAACCTCATGCAGCGTTGGTGTGCGCTCCTACGCTGTTAGCCCAGTACGCAACCCTCGCTGATCACTCAGCTTCCGCGGTTCCACCCTTTTGTTCCGGCAACGCAAAGGAGAAATATGAACGGCAATCTTGTCCTTAGGTGTGTAGCTGTGTTCGTGGCAGGCACGCTGCTGCTGGCAGGAAGCGCCTGCGCGCAAACGAGCGGTATCCGTACGGTGTCCGG
>Ga0073928_10001157_pt1 | contig 52676 bp, 65 predicted proteins | sample PaiPotPPA55metaG_FD_76969 | JGI IMG/M metagenome (GOLD analysis project Ga0073928, IMG submission 76969) | Iron sulfur acid spring bacterial and archeal communities from Banff, Canada, to study Microbial Dark Matter (Phase II) - Paint Pots PPA... ... | reverse complement strand
TTTGCGAATGGGCAACCGTTAACGCATCGTTGTAAGCGTAGCCACCGTAGTGCTGGCCACTGTCCGCGAACTCGTTTGACCCAAGCAACCGCAAGACGGGAGCGACGCCGCCGGCGTGATCGCATAAAAGCCTTTACTCACACGCCCCCAAGCATCGGTGGTTCGCGCACGTCCCGACTCCCTTCTCATCACTCGCTCAGAAAACTGCAAGCAAACCGTGGCTTTACCCTGGTACTGAAGGATAAATATCCCCTTGCTATGTCGGTTCGGATTCTTTTGGTAAGTTTGGCAAAGGTCTATGGATCGCGGTTTGAAACGGACGTCACCGGGTCTGAGTTAAGAGGCGCTTCCAAGCTCGAATATGCTAACGGTGATCTTGACGTTCTCTTCGGCACACGGCTTCGCACGCACACGTTGGCTGCTCTCGAGGCGGTTCGCGGATCTTGTCGGCTCGCGCTGCTTTGTGAAATAATCCCTGACGAATTCTATTTTTCGGTAAAGACGTTATAAGAAGGCTGATTGGTGATGGCGTACTTCACAAGGTTGGGAACGCCGTGGCGTTTGCAGATCACCCATGGATGCCGGACCTGCGAAAATTGCTAAGGGCCTATCTGAAAACAAGCCCCGGAGTTCTCTAAGCGCGTTCATTCTCTGCGGCGCATCAATGACGTTTCATTGTCTGACCGATTGCGATGGATGCTGGTACCGTCTATTTGAGCCAACAGCCCGGAGTGAGGCGACACGCTGTGATGGAATTCCCGGGCGGCGGCCGCCTTATCATCTCGCCACGGCAGGCGGCGTATGATCATCTAGCACTGTTCACCTGAAGCTGCGGTCTGCCCGGCGGTACGCGCGTGGCTAGACGCACGCAGGGCGAAAGCTACGACGTGTTCCGAAGCACGACCGCCGAGTCAGTGTCGGGACTGCGCGACGCGCCGCGCCCGCGAAGATGTTCCACTCAGTAACGCGATTCAGCAACTCACCCAGGCCCGCGACGAATCGCAATAAAAGTGGCGAAGCCATTTGATGCCGGGCCCAACAAATTCATCGAATCCAAAGCCCGATGCTCATTCCAAGACGAAGATCTGATGGCCAGCACCTCCCCTTCTGATGAAAACCATTGGCCTGCAAAATGCGAATCATCCCTTCGTTACCCTCTCTGACTGTGGCGAATAACGGTCCCTCTGCTTGTTGAAGCATCGCAGTGCAGACCGTTCTGCCACAGCCACGCCCTTGCCAGCGGCAATCTGTAACGACGTAACCAACTTCGGGAGCGTCTGTCAAAGCGTAGCCGCTCTTTTTGGAGATCGACGCAACATAACTGCTTCGTACCCGCTTCAGCGCGCACATGGCAACGATTTCCCCGGCGTCTCTTAGGACCGCAATGCCTGGGCACTTCGGTAATTCTTGTCGCGCCGATGCGAGATCGACCTCGCGACCCTGCTCCAGCAGCGCGATCATCCGCGCGTAATCCTCGGCTGAAAACTCGCGTGGCCCCTTGATTTCAATAGGACTCATGCCATCACAGATCATCGCATAGCGGCACCGATTCCGGGGGGTCTTTCTCTTTCGAAAGACTAGCAACCACGAGAGGCGTGTGCCAACATGGGGCTCGGGGATTGTCCATAATACTTGACAATTACCGATTGGTCATGTAATCTCAACATGTCAACGGGCAAGCGAACCCAGCGGTTCGGCTTGCACCTTCGCTCGCTGACACGGAGAGGACTGCATCTTATGACGGCCATGGAGGCGTTGCGGCGGAATGTCGTCTACAAACGAGCCGAGCACGGAATCTCCCAAAGCGACCTTGCCGCAAGAGCAAGCGTCGCCAGACAAACCGTCTCCAAAATCGAGTCCGGTTACGGCGACGTTAGAGTGGGCGTCCTTGAGAGGATCGCGCGTGTTCTCGGATGCGGAATTGGAGAGCTCTTCGAGCCGTGCTGCGTCCGAGTGGATGATGCTGAGCTCATGCGCCGCGCCAACGCCCCAGAAAGCGATCTTGTCGACGCGTACACTCTCCTCGATGCAATCGACGAAGCGAATGAACTTCGATACAGTCGTGCCGGCAGGCCAAAAACTGTGGCGCGTAGCGTTTCACAAACAGGTCGGTAAGGAAGTCGCCGGCTACGGCTTGCTCGATGCTCGGTTTGCTCCGACCATCCGGGAACTCATCGACGCACTAACGGCAAATCCAAAACAATTCCTGCAGAAGAAGGGGAAACTCAAGGACGCCCGCGCCGCGCATCTCAAGTTCGAAAATGTCGAGTTCGTAGCCGTCTTCACCCTGAATGAGGCGGCGCGATTTGTGACTATTCTGTCTCTTGCTTCGCACGATACGGCTGAGCAATCCGCGGAAATGGCTAACATGCAAGTGACAGACGAGTCTCGATTCCCAGGAGATAGATCCGGAGTGCATCAGTGGAACTGACCGACAACCAATACCGCGCTTTCATCGCTGACAGACTGAAGCTGCCCAAGGGCAAGCGATCCGAATATATTGCGCAAGTTGACATACTCATCGAGCGATTCGAGCGCCTCGCCAGCGAAGCGCCGGACATCGGCGTGAAGACGTTCCGTAAGACGGGCTCTTTATGGAAGGGAACGATCCTGCGGCCGCGCGCCGGCGTGAATCCAGACGCGGATGTCGCGGTCTACATTGATGTCGCGCAGACTCCGAACGTCGTCGATGATCTGCACGGGCGAATTCGGCGTTTGCTGATCAAAGCATATCCAACGAAATCGGGAACGGACTTCACTGTTCAGCCGCGTACCCTGGGCATCGAGTTCATCGCCAGCGGCTTGAACGTCGACCTCGTGCCCGTTATTCCCACTGATGCAGAGAACGACTATGGCTATCAGCCCTCCTCGCAGGGGGGGCCGCTCGTGCTTACGAGCATCCCGGGCCAACTCGCCTTCATCAACACGCACAAGGCCGCCTACAAGGACTGGACCGGCGTCGTCCGGCTTCTCAAGCGGTGGCGCAACCAGCACGACGTTCCCCTGCGCTCGTTCGCGATCGAGCTGCTGGTATCGTACCTTCAAGACACGCAGGGCTCACCATCTTCGATCGAGGTTGGTCTTTCGCGCTTCTGGCTTTTCGCCGCGCGTGATATTGCCAGTACGGTTGTTGCGTTCTCAAAAGCCCAAGGTGGTCAGGGTACGCGCAACTACGGGACGTCGCCCGTAGTCGTCGTCGACCCTGTTAACCCCGACAACAACGTCACGTTCCGTATCACCAAGGCCGAAGCCGCGGGGATCGCCGACGCGGCCCGTGAGGCCTGGGAACTCCTCAACGAGGCACGCACGACCGCGAGCAAGGGAGCGACGCTCGATCATCTGCGCGTAATCCTCGGCAACGACTTTGATTTCGAGTAAGGAACTATGTTGAGCAGTTATACTGAATCGTACACGTACACTGTTGCCGATGTGCGCAAGGTCATGGATCAGGTCCGCGCAGACATGCGGATGGCGGCCGAGTCCAGCGGCGCGATGACTCTAGCGAGAGTTGATTCGATCATGGGCGACGTCACGAAGTATGCTGAGAATGAGTATCTCTCGCGCCTGCTCATTCGACTTCTCGGGGCTGATGGGACAACGTTGAAGGCCGCGGAATACGAGATTTTGACGGACGCCGGGATGTTGACCGCGTCGCACGCCGGGAACATGATGTGGCCAAGGGTTACGGGAACTTCTATCGTGATGCTCGTGACGACGAACGATGCATACGACAGGATGGATTCGGCCAGCAAGGACGAGTTCGAGAAGACACTTTCAAACTCGTGGGAGGCCACCAAAGCGCCATCACTGGCCCACCTAGCGGCAATCGCCGATCGCAACTACGTGAGTAAGGCATACGGCGTGAAGAAGACGAGCTACGCATGAGTGACGAGGCCTTTGAGTTCGTCGTCGTTCTACCAGATGCGGCGCTTGCTGACGAAGCCACTACGCTCGTAGGCTTCGAGCGACGATACGCGCGGCTAAAGAAAGACCTCGTGCTTCTCGCTGATCCGGCCGCACTCGAGACATGGGCGAAACGTGAATACGGGGCAGTTCCGCCCATCGTCAGCCGCGTGCAGCAGCGCTGCCCACTCTTCGCACTCGAGGGCGACGTTGGAAACGGGAAGACCGCATTCGCTCGGTGCGCCGCTTCTCGGCTCTGCGCGGATCTGAACAAAGACGGGAATCTTTACGCGTTAAGCACGCGCGTCCGCGGCTCCGGACGGGTAGGCGAGGCCAGCACACGTATCAACGCCGCTTTCGAGCGCGTCGTCGCCGACCTCGGCAAGAACCGGTTCGGCTTCTTGCTCATCGACGAAGCCGACTCGCTTGTTACATCGCGGGGCGAAGAACACAGCCACCTCGAGGACAAGGTGGCAGTGAACACGATTATTCAAAAGGTCGACGATTTGCGGCGCCACGGGGGACGTCTCGTGGTCTTCCTCGCGACCAACCGCATCGCAACACTTGACGCCGCTGTGCTGCGCCGTGCGGCAGCAGTCGAGACCTTCGCACGGCCGGACGAAAATGAGCGGCGGGAACTCCTCGCCCAAGATCTTACGGGGCTAGGAATCACGGCGACGACGTTAGACGCTGCCGTCGCCCGTTCCGGCGCTCACAACGGATCGCCCGGCTACACGTTTTCGGACCTGCGGACGCGCGTCTTGCCGCGCATTCTGGCGTCGGCGTTTCCCGACCGCAAGATCGCCGACGAAGACGTTCTCGGCGCGCTCAACGACGTCAAGCCCTCACCCGTGGTCCGATGACCGAACGGTTTATTTCCGTCGACATTGAGACGTCCGGGCCGATCGTTGGTCGGCACAGCTTGCTTGCCATCGGCGCCTGTCTGTGCGACGACGTCTCGAACACGTTCGCGCGCGAAGCTGCTCCGATCTCTTCCGAGGCTCGGCCGGAGGCGATGGCGATTGTCGGTAAGACCCTCGATCACTTTGAACGCCACGGCTCAGCGCCGGCGGAGGTCTTCACGGCACTGCGCGATTGGATTGCCACAGTTGCAGATGGTGCCAAACCCGTCTTCGTTGGCTTCAATGCCGCTTTCGACTGGGGGTTCATCAACTGGTACTTTCTTACGTACGCTGGCGAGAACCCGTTTGGTGTTGCTCCTCTTGATATCAAGGCGTACTACGCTGGCTTCGCCGGTTCGTCGTGGGAGGACACGAAGTCGAGCCACATCCCGGACCGTTTCAAGGCCATCCATGAGCACACGCACGACGCTCTTGACGACGCCATCGAACAAGCGCTCGTGTTCAACGCCATCCGCGAGCGAGCGGAAACGCGACGAATAAGCGACGAGGGAGGCGAAAACGATGCGCCCGAGACGCTCGCGCTTCACGCCCGACTCGAAAACCTTCGCCGGAAAGCGGACCTCCAATCGAGCGCGCATTCCGTGTTTCGCGACCGGTATGAATCCTGGAACTTCGTGCTGACGCTTGCGTCGCTTATTCCGACGGCCGCTCTCCTATGTCTGGTGCTCGTGTCCGACGACTTCGTCCACCGCGCGATGGGGGTTACCCCGGACCACTTCAAGCTCTTCACTGCCGGCGTAGCGCTCTTCGCGTTCGTTTGCGTACTCGTCCACCTCGCCTGGAAGCCGGACTCACGCGCCGCCGCTCACGCGCGAGCGGTAGAGCACTATGCCAACACCAGGTACGACGCAGGGCTGCTCCTGGACGCGACTGCGATACTAGACGCCGCAAGCGTTAAACTTGTCGTGGATAAGTATCTCGACGTGCGCGGGATGCCGCCGATACCTGATTCGCAGTTCAATCGCCTTAAGCAGCGTCATCTTCGCAAGGTCGATCTCAGCAAGCGGCTTGACAAAGACCCCTGGATGCGACTTCCGTGGTTCTGGGCGCGTCCGAAGTGATCGAACGGCCATCAAGAAGCTGGTTTAGATCCCAGCAAACGCTATTCGCGCACGGGAATATCGTGTGTGTTCAACGACTGATCCCTATTACAATTTCCTCATGCCCTTGTAGTCACTAGGAAGGGAAATAATATGGGCAAATCGTCGAAGCCGTCTGGCCACACCAGTAAGCAAGTCGATCACATAGCGGCAAAGCTGATGCATAGTCCAAAGCCAGAGGTCCGCCAGGTAGCTGCGGCCGCTCTTTCCGATACGCGAACCGCGCCGAAGTCGCATAAACCTATCGCCCACACGCGCGCTTACGTCGCTTCGACCGCTGGTTTGCTCATCCACACGGGCACGAAGCAGGAACGGATAGTTGCGGCATCAGTTCTTGCCGATCACAAAACGAAGAAGAAATGACAGATACTAAAATCCCCGAATGACAACCCCGCTGAGACTATTGAACAGCGCTGCTGTGCGATTCCAACTCGATGTTGCGGCGACTCGTCCGGCGTTGGGTCCGTCGCACCAAAGCGTCTTCCGACTCGGCTAAGACGGCACAACTGCTATGCTCCGCAAATCGTCGGAAACTAGGGCGCGTCTGGAAGAGTCGACCGGATTCGTCGGAGGCCGCGGAAACGCCCCACGCAACATTCCCTACCGAGAACCGGTCAAGTGGCCGGGGCATCCCTCCGGTAAGCGACGTCCGACGCCAGGACCGCTTAATAACCCGTTCCGCAACACACCGACTCCTCCGGCGAAGCCGTCCATGGATGGCGAATTGTTTACTGCACGCTAAGGACTCTAAGGGCAGAGGTTAAGACGGTCTGTGGCCGAGTGAAGTTCTAGCGCTATGCACGGGAATTACAGCGTGATCTTAGCCTCGGTGGCAATCGCTCTCGCGATCGGTACCGTTCGGCTCTCAAATCCGACACTCGTAGCTGGCAAGTAAGTCGATTCGCTTCGGCGATGTCGTCGGTTCCAGTAGAATCCTTGGTGCCGCTGTTCAATCATCCGAGAACTCCTACCGCCGCCTCAGACCAGGGCGAGCTTGGTACCGAGGGTTCTGACGACGAGTTCGGGACGTCGCAATTCACGGCGCCTTTTGAGTGTCACGGAGGCCCGTGTTGCAAGACCCGCGGGTTGATTCCGGGCGTGTAATACAAGTCGGGCCCAAGATTCAGTACGGTGTAGGGAAGATTTACCGGACAAGGTCCCCGCGGAGCATTGAAGACCACGAATACGAGTCCTTGTTCATTTGGGCCCGGCACGAAGGCAAACCGAAGGAATCGGAAATGAGTTCGAGTGGCTATCCGATGCAACGTGGCCAGTTCGGCTCGCGACAACTTAGGCACCGCTGGCTGACCAACCTCGGCAACGCTGTAGTTCGAAATCGGTGCGCTTACACGGTCTAGCTTTGAAAAGCATGCCGCACCACCGTGATTACTTGTAGCACTAGGAGCGGCCTCGGATCCGCTGCCCAACGTCTCGCCGCATAAGACACCCAATATTGTGAGCGCAAGCCCAACGTGCAATAAAACAAAGCGACTTGAGCGTCTCCGGTCAGAAGGCCCCAAGAGACTCGCGGGTGCGTTAACCGAGGCAGGCGGGACCACTGGGTTTCTAGTCAGCGAGGCTCGACGCCTTAAGACTCGCGTCACGGCTTAGCAACATATTTGTCCACTTTCGCCCTTCTTACTCTGCGGGCACGGCCCCCCCGGACTTGAGCCGTGCTGCGGCATTAGACCTTGGCAAGGAGGCGGCTTCGGCGGCGGAGTGCGGTACGCGTGAAAAGGGAGTCCTTGGGTTACCTTCTTCTTGCGGAGTTGGAATGCTGAGCCGAGATTAATACCTTCAACAAATTGATTATAATTGCCAGCCTGATAGTACACTCCCGACACGTAAGCACTGGGATACTGCTGTATCAGCCCCTCCCATGAGCCGTCGGGGAAATATTGAATCGTGCACGTAGCGGAATTCCCTGGGTTCTGACTGCACGGTTGAATCAATTGACCCATCACCACTTGATCCCACTCAATTGTGCCGGCGCCGCTGCACGCTCCGAAACAGGAAGTATCGTTTCCAAGGTCGTTTCCATTGCCAAAGGCAATGCTAGTCATTCGCTTTGCGGTACAATTTGTGCACGGGGTCGGGTTACCATGCCACGTGCCAGGGTTATTGAAATCACTTGGCGGCACGAAGAAATTCCACGCGGCGTTTGACAGGTTTACCAAGCTTGGCGGTAGGTAAAATTGTGTCGGGTCCTCGTCCGGGATGCCCGTCATGAAGACCGCGGTTTGAGAGTTCAATATCCCGTACATCATTCCAAGGTGCTGACCGCACTGATAGGCGACACCCTCGTTTGTCCAACCAGAATAGATATAACCTGCGTTGGACGTCCGTACGTATGGGTTAATGTAATTGTCGCTATTGTAAGCTAGGCCAGCATCGATGCCACCGCCGCTATTACCGAAACCGCCGAGGTAAAGTTCGCCGGCGTCGCCGCTTTGCAAAAGCGTATTGCCGCAATACGGCGTTACATAACCGTACGCGGCGGTCACCCCCTCCGCCGAGCATTGGCGGATATAGGGACCTGTCACGCTCGCCGGACAAGGGTACGCTGCGTCAAATTGTCGCGGCACGCGGCTGCCATTTTGGGACCCTTGTCTGACGGCAAAATGAATTTTCGCCGCAAACGCGCGATGGTTCGACAACACGCGGCCTGGCCCCGACACGTATACAAAATCACCGCGCATGTTCGCGGGCATCAGTCTCATAAAATGGATGGCCAAAGTGCGATCTGGGCCTGTGATTTGCGGATCGATGTACGTGGCATAGTCCGCGTCCGTGATTAGCACCTTGCCAACGGCCAGAGCAAAACTGGGCGAAACGCTGGATCGCGGATTCGTATTGGGCGCCAGTTGTTGTGGAGACGTGCTTAGAGGCGTTATCGGGACGCTCAAGCCTCCTCCTGAGCAACCTGCAGCTACAACGCAAGCACCGAAAACATAGAGCGCGAGCTTTCCTCCCGAAAAGCTAGCGCCATTTTGCGCGGCGCTGCGTATACTACAACGCGCCCTTGCGAGCGGCAGATTAATGAAAGGTTTGGACACGGGCGTTCTCTCCCAACTTGGCGGACGATTTAGTGCTCAAGGCGTCATATGGCAGCCCTAGCCACCTCAACAATGCAGCGTAAGCCCGTTGAGATAAAAGACGCGTCTCGGGCGAACTTCACAAGATCCGCGACTGCCGCTGGCTAAACAGCAAACATCCAACCGAGCTTACTCGGGGCGACCCAAAATATATAGCTTAAATGGGCTAAGCCTGTCAATAGGGCAAACGTGCTCAGCGCTGCCCTGCTGATTGGCGGTCAGACGCCCATCGGAATCATACGTGTACGGCCTCTGTCCCAAATCGTCGACGGCGCAATCGAATGCACGCGGCTGTCTGGATCGTACATGTACCTGCGACCGGGTGTCGTGCCATCGTTAAAGGAGATCGACTTCAGCTGGTTTGCCGCATCATAGGTATCTGTGCTGCACACGGGCAGCGGATCGCAAGACGATGTCAGCAGCCCGCTGTGACGATGCCCTTAATGATCGAGCTTAGAAATCGCAACCGCTTCACACCAAGCGGCCCCTCCTTTCGTCAGTAGAGTCTAAGATTAACTTCACTGAGGTACTCCACGCTCAAAGGTTGTTTCGCCGTCCTAGTCATGTAGCCCAGATGGCCTGCGCCTGTCAAGCGCCTTCGCGGCTGCTCAGGTTTCGAGATGTGGTAGCGAAGTCATTATTGCGGACGATGTTAGATGAGGTCGCGTTTGGCGGCCAACGCGACGAGCGCCGGCCTTGAGTGCACGCCGAGCTTCTTAAAAATAAGTTTTAGGTGATTGCGCACCGTCGATTGACTGCGTCCAAGTTTTTTGGCGATCGCCTCGGTGGACATTCCATTGCAGATCATGCGAAAGATGCGCTCTTGGCTCGGCGTAAGGTCAGTTCGAGATGCGCGAGTGCGCCGCGGCGGCGTGGCGTCCCTCAGGTCCTTCCAAAGCCAAGAGTGCTTGTAATGCTCAAGTTTCCCCTCAGCGAGGCGCCGCCAGCTGGACTTTCCAGTCAATCTGAAGAGACGCATCGCCGTACGCCCAGCGCGCCAATCGTAGCCAATTCGATCAAAAGTGCTCCATGCGGACCGCAGCCGGTTCACGGCATCATCAGGCGCGCCGTTGGCTTCGCGCACGAGTCCGTTCGTACAATCGCTGAGCGCCTTCAGGCGCTGGTCGAACGCGAAGTGGAATACAGGCGAACCTAACTTGTCCAAGGTGTTATAACGACCCATGTAATAGGCCGCCTTCTCGCCGTCCACCGCGGATAACAGCTCGGCGAACAGCAAAAGCGCAACACGTTCTGCGCTTTGGCACGCATTCCAATCCACTCCCTCCCCGATTTCCTCGGCTTGGGCTATCTCGTTCATAGACCACTGTTCCTCACCAATGGAACGCGCAAAATATGCGCGATCCAAGTGGACCATTGCGCGCCACGCAGCATCAGGCGCAACGCTTTGTGCCCGACGAAGATAGCGAAAACAACTCAACTGATCGCCGCTAAGCGCCTTGCACCATCCAACAGCCTTGAGAGCCTGAAAGTGGTTGATCGCGAAGTCTGGCGACCAATTGTCGATGTCCTCAAGCGCAGTCTGAGCCAGACTCAGGGCTTCTGGGATAGCGAGTTCGCGGGCGAGTGCGGCGAGCGTGTGTATGGCCAAATACCACGTCTCAAGGTAATCAGTGTGCCGGCGCTTGATGGCGTTGATCACTTTCATGAGACTAAGAGCCTGATCGACGTAACGCTCTTCTTGCGCAAGGATGAAGCCGCGCAACTGCTCGCTACGCACTCTGCCTGTCAACGACTTGTCCGAGAGTGTTGCCTGGTAACACTCCCAGGCCTCGGGAGTCCGCAACTCAAGCAGATAGCGTCTTGCGCGCTCGTAAGCGAGTTCCGCAAGGAAACGGAGCGTTCTCGAAGCGAGGCGAGCGGCTTCGGTGAAGTGGCTGTCCGCTTGGGCGAACTCACGCATGCGGCCGTACGCGATGCCTAAATACAGCTCTGCGATCGCGCGTTCGTGTCGGCTCACTATGCGATCGCGGTTATGAAGCAAGAAACGCACGCCGGCCGCGGCATCGGCTTTCACCTGGAGTTTGGCTCTCAAGAACAAGCTCTCGAGTGGCGCCGATCGCCCGGCGGCAGCGAAGGCATCATAGAGTTGCGCGGCCTCCTTGTATCGTGCATCTCGCACAAGTCGATGCATTTCCGCGATCGGCGCGGGACGTGAACTTTTCTGAAGGGCCATAAGCCAAATCAGTTAGGGTGACGGGCCTTGGGGGCCCGCCACCCTTGCCTCTTAAGGCTAGTGTCCAGGACCTGGCATTTGGCCACCGGTGTCCGCATTTTGCGGGCCGTGTGATTGCGTCACTCGCGCATTTGCCGAGGGAAGCGTCGGACTGGAGCTCGCGGTGCACGCGGACAGGGCGGCAGCAAACGCCGCAAGGGCCGCGATTATACGCAGTCTTTTCATGGAGAGTCGTCCTTTCAGGCCGCTACCCTGGGAGCAGCGGCTGGTCGCTAGCTCAAATGGGCTAGGACTCGTTTATTAGGACGTTGAAGGCGGCAAGCCTGGAACAGGCTCAGGCGTTTGGATCGCTACCTCTCTCCGATGACACGAAGGTAATTCGAGGGGCCAGATAGGGGCGTTTTGTCGCCGGGGCCATGCTCTCGCATCTGCAAAGCTTGGTGCACTTAGCAGTCTGGACGCACAGGTTGCGAAACGCTGCGGATCTTACAATCGCTGATTTTGTCACAGTGAATTTTAAGGATGGAGTAGAAATCAAGCGACGACAAAAACGTTTCTCGTTCGCGATCTGGTTAAATGAGCGGCAAAGCATTGGGCATGACCGGGTGAAATTCTAGTGCAGCCGGACGAGTGTGGCTCAGAGCGTCGAGCCGAGCGGATCACGGCAACTCGCCTGCCCTATCAATTTGGTAAATGGGCATCGAGCAAAGGGCTGGATAGGCCCCATTCCCGGGAAGCACACACGTTGACTGCGGAGATCATAGTGCACACGCCGCTGCAACAGAGTGCAGGCGGCCAGCAGTAGGACATGCCTAACCACAACGGCGCCGATCCTGCGCCACCGCCTAAACGCATGCGTCTACCGCGCTATGCGTGGCCTTACATGGACGACCTCCGCGAGGATTATCTTGCCGTCACAGATGGCGCTGCGAGAACGCACCATCCGGAACTGTTTCGCGGCGCTGCGGCTGATCTGACGTGGGCACAACTGTACTTCATTGAGGCGGCGATTCTTAAGGTTGAGCCTGCTCAAAATCTCAAGCGCATCGCCTGGAGGTGGAGGTTACGATTTCGCAATATCGCAGGCCCTCTCGCTTACCAGACCTACATGGATTCGAACCCACCGGACCCCAGCACGGCCAGCTCTGACGACTTGCGAGCGGATTTGAGTTCGCTCGTCGCCGAGCTGCACTACCGCTACCTGCTTGTTCCCGCGCGTGAGCAGGCGCGTGACCAATTTTACATGTGGTCGCTCATCGGTGTCTGTGTCGCGCTTGTTCTCATCGGCGCCGTTACCTTGCTGCGAGGTTCGTATGCGAACATACCCGTGCTTGCAATGGTCATGTTTTCCGGTTGGGTCGGAGGCCTCGTTAGCGTACAGCAACGCCTTCAATCAATTCCTGAAGGCGATCCGCTCTTCGGAGCACTTCAAATCACCGCCAGCAAGTGGAGCATCTTTCTCGCGCCTTTCTTGGGCGCAATCTTTGCGATCCTGTTGTACCTTTTGTTCGTTGGAGACTTGATCAGTGGGCAATTGTTCCCTAAGATTTCTACCGTTTTGACGCATTGGCCCGACGGTTTACCGTTTCCCGACTTCGCCTCCCGGACGGGGCCGGATCATGGCACCGATTGGGCAAAACTCATCGTCTGGTCATTTATTGCCGGCTTCGGGGAGCGATTCGTACCGGATATCTTGAATCGGCTCATCGAACGGGCGAAGGCGATGCCTTTCAACGCGGGTCCGGTGATCGTCAAACAGGTCTCATCGACATCCCACGAGACGCCCAAAGACGAGTAGACGGTCATACCTTAAGATGATTCCGTCAGCGAGCCTTCGTACCGCTGCAAGGAGTCGCAGATTCCAGCCACTCGCGTGTGCCGCAGCAAAGAGGGGAGACGGTTAGTGTACGATACGTCGCACAATTTTGGATCCAGTTCCCGCCCGATCCGTTCCTGTGATATCGTTATGAAAGGCGGTATCACCAGCGGTGTCGTCTATCCGATGGCGATTTGGGAATTATCGCGTACCTATCGATTTCGAAATGTTGGCGGGACATCTGCCGGCGCGATTGCGGCATCGCTTACGGCCGCGGCAGAGTACGCCCGAGGCAACGGCAGCGACACGGGCTTTTCTGAACTTCGTAATTTGCCAGCCTGGCTTCAGTCTGACAACAACCTCCTACAACTCTTTCAACCATCGAACAAGACTCGCGCGCTATTCAAATTCTTGATGTCGCTCTGCGCGGATCCGCGCAAGAATTGGCCCTCTCGCGTTTTTTCTGCGATCTTCAAGAGTATATACGGGCTGCCTGCTGTGGCAATCATGGCTTTATTCGTGTTTTCCGTCTATGAACTCCATACGCATGCGGTTACACTGTACACCGCCATCACATACGATATCGTCGCGCTGGTCGGGTCAGTATGCCTCCTTGTTGCGTTGCCGCTCTGTTGGGCGCTGCGCGATCTTCTGCGCTCGGTCCCCTGTAACGCATATGGATTGTGCAGCGGTATGCCAGAGAGCGATGCACGCGTGGCTCCTTTATCGCCATGGCTTGCAGATAAGATCGATTCTGTCGCGGGCAAGCTGGGCGGCGACCCGCTCACCTACGGCGACCTGTGGGGGGCGGATGTCACAAATCGTGACATCAATCTCGAAATGGTCACCACAAATATCACCTACGGCCGACCCTTTACCATACCATTTGAAACCGCGTTAAATCGGTTCTATTTCAGGGAACAGGACCTGGTACGACTCTTTCCTCAAAGAATTGTGGACTGGATGAAATCACATCCACGCCCGCCAAGCGCCGATTCGAACTCTGCGGCGCGCCGCGAATGGCTGGCCGGACAGAGGCTCTATCCCATCCCGAGTCCGAAGGATCTGCCGATTGTGGTTGCGGCCAGAATGAGCCTTTCATTTCCTGTGCTCTTGAGCGCCGTCCCTTTGCACGGTATCGACTGGGACTTGCCGTATAATGTCCAAAATCCTAAGACACCGATCACTCATCGCTGTTGGTTCTCGGACGGTGGCCTATCTAGCAACTTTCCGCTTCAATTCTTCGACGCTCCGCTCCCGAGTCGCCCAACCTTTGGGATCAATCTGCGTGCGTTCGACGCTACGCACACCGAGAGTTCCGATGAGAGCAAGAACGTTTGGATGCCGGAGTTTAACCACGATATCCTCGGCGATAGCCGCAACGGCTTTGAGGATAAGGGCCCAAGCTTACTGGGCTTTGCCGCGGCACTAATCGACACGATGCAAAATTGGAACGACACGCTACAGAGTCAGATCCCTGGCTTCCGCGATCGCATCGTGCAAGTCTTCTTGAGTGACAAGGAAGGGGGGCTCAACCTAACCATGCCGACCGACACCCTGACTAAATTAACGCGGCGCGGGCAATGCGCTGCTCAGCTACTAATTGAGCGCTATACCGCACCCTCTCCAGCTGGGCCGCCGCAGACGATTAACTGGGAAAATCACCGCTGGGTCCGTTTTAGAACCTCGGCCGCCATGCTGGAACGTTTCCTAGCAGAGTTCGTCGAGCGTTTTACCGCCGAATCAGGACAAGGGGAACCATCGTATGCGGCGCTTGTATCGCGAAGTCTGGATGGTTCGGCGCCGTTTAGCTACCCATGGAAAGACACCGCTCAGCAGGCATATGCCGTGTCTAGCACGACCGGCATGGTCGAGCTCCTTACGCGGCTTGATCCGCAGCCTTCGAGCAGCCTCGGCAATGGTTCGCCCGCACCCGCTCCGGAGTTACAAGCACGCCCGCGTATCTAAGCCTCCGTATAGGCGGCGTATGGGACCTGCACCTCACGAAATGTGGAAGCGGATGAAGCGGACGCACGCTAACAAATACCAAGCCACTTGGCAAAACCACGTCATGAAATGCGAGAGCGGGAATGGACAACCCATTTAAAGACACGAGCACTCTAGTTTTGTTCCTCTTGTTTTTTGTGCCTGGCTTCATTTCGGTGCAAGTGTATTCGCTTTTCATTGCGGTCGGTGATCAAGACTTCTCAAAGAAGCTCCCGGAGGTTGTTGCTTATAGCGCCATACACTATGCCGTCACCCTCTGGCCAGTGTTTGTCACCCATGGCGTAGCCCAGATCGTAACGGCCTATTTGGTTGTCTTGGTCTTGCCGTGCGCTTGGCCGCCGTTGATCCTCTGGGCAAGGCAGCGCGTGAAATGGAGCTGGGTGCAACGGATGCTCAAACCCGAGGCCTCGCCCTGGGACCGCGTTTTTTCGGACAGAGCGAATCGCTGGGTAAAGATAAGAACCAAAGATGGACAATGCGTTGGAGGCTACATGGGGCGCGGCTCATTGACCTCATCTTATCCGTATCCTCAGCAGATTTATATCAGCCGCGAGTACAAAATAGATCAAACCACTGGCATATTCGAGCGTAGTCCGGTTGCTCGGACGGGTGGCGTTCTGGTTGATTGCAATGAAATCGCGTACATGCAATTCTTTGAGGTGACGACATGAAAACTAATGACAAGGAACCCGGTCACGACGCTGTCGATAACGATCGGCGGAATGATGAAGACGCTGCTGCCAAGATCCAGCCGCCTGGTCGTGGAGATGACAAGATTCTCTGGGTGCCTGCTGATGATGCGCGCAGGGAATTTTTGGAAGAGGCTCAGCATGAAAAGACGTCCTCACTACTCGCCGAGGTAACCGGAGGCATTGACGACAGAAACCCTCCTGGCGACGAAACACCGGCGTCGGTTGTCGAGGTCCATGATGATCGGCCACCAGGGCCAACGCCGTAAGTAGAAGGAGATATCTAATGAACTTCCCCGATAATCGGAAACCATCGGACGACAGTGATGACCCGCCTCTGAAGCCACAACTTCCTTCGGAGTCGTTTCGAGAAAGCGTGGCTGAAGTTGGTGAAGACAAAGATCCTGGGGATCCGCCGGAAGAATAGAATTTTCGAACTATGCTAGGCCGTTAAGCGCTTACGCAGCGCGGCTCAACTACGAGGTGACGTACCTTGCAGAAAAGCGGCGTACGGGCTCCGTTTGATGTTTCGGCAAAGATGTTGCAACTAGATTCAATGCCTCCGATCTCGCCGGCGAGGACCCGCTACGAATTTCTCTCCTTGGTATAGGCGAGGCAGCGCTGATAGCGCTTGAGCGTATTTGCGGCGTAGAGGTGTGTCGTGTGTCGATCAGGGTCCTCGCTGGCCATCACGGACCGTCGGACCGTTCCAAATCCCGCATTGTACGCCGCGAAGACGAAGTACAGAATCTGGGGGCTGATCGTTTCCATGACTGCTTTGTACTCGTTCCTTAAATCTAGGCAGCGATTGAGGGCGGGTATGAGGAAGAATCGCACTGCGACTAAGATGTTACTCGTTGTGTCCAGCAGGCGATAAGTCCGATACTTCGGATCGGAGAGATCGCTCCAATCTACGCCTGATGTGATCTGCGTAAGGCCTACGCCACAGCCAGGGCCTGGTTTCTTGCCGGCTTGCAAGACATTCTCACCTCGCGACTCCCGACTGATAACCGCCCCCAGCGCGCACGGTGGAAAGGCAGTATCGCCCGCGGTGGCAGCTTGGGAGTTTATAATTTCAGCCCATTGGGCGACGGCTGGGACATCGGGATCGGAGATGAAGGTCGTAAAATCCACCGCTATCGCTCCGGGGTGCGCGGATTGCGGACGGGCGACAGCGGCTGCCATCGTTGCCGGCTCGCGCCGATAGCTTTTCGAAGCGTCCCCATTGGCAACAGCATCCTTCGGAACGGCTGCTCATGGAGCATCGCAAAGCCAAAGCAGGCGAAAAAGTCTCGAGCGCGATCATCGATCGGGTCGGTGATCAGGGCTACGCCTCCGATTTCGCCAGCCACGACGAACGAACGATACATCGCGTCCCAGAGCAGCATCTTGCCCAAGCCTCGACCCTGGTAGTCTTTGACGATGCCAAGCTGGCCTAAGAGGATCATCGGGATCTGCTCGAAGTGGGCAACCTTCAGCGCGCGTGCGGTGACCGGATCTAATTCCTGGTCGCGGTAGCCGTGTTGCGATAGCGTATAAAAGCCCAGAATATTCGTGGGGCTCTCTGGCGCTAAGAGGACGAAGGTCGCCGATTTGAAGTAGCGCGCCGCTTGGGCGGCGGTAGTGTGAAGATAGCGATCGACGCCCTCGTGCCCGCAAGAAAATGCCCCTCGATCATGGATGGATGGGTCGAGGGACACAATCTTCAGCTTCACGGCTCTGCGCTATTCCAACTCGAAGCCTTCGGGAACCGAATCCGCAGCCAAGTCCAGCAAGGCTCGCGAGGGGGCTGGCGGATTTAAGAGTAGATCGTAAAACCGTGCACGATGCTGCTCGTTGAGTTCCGACACGCCGTGTTCGTGGATTACGATCTTGGCCGCATGTACCGCCGCATCTGCGACGAAGCGGGAAAGCTCACTCTTTTCCAGCATTGCAGCGCGATGAATCACATCGCGTTGCTCGTTGGTTAAGCGCAAAGAAAGCTTGGCTTCCCGGCGCGTATGCGTGGCTGGCATTGCGTTCCTCTCTGCTGTACCTAGTACTTGAAGCGCTTCCTGAACTGCGTCAAGGAACTGGTCCCGGTGAGATCGAGTAAGGTGTCGAGCTTCATATCCCCACGTACACCCGACGCGAAGTCGGAGCCGTAAATCCTGCGAAGCCTATCGACTCGAGTCGCACCGCTCTTTTGACGGATCTGGCCGTCGTGGTCTCGGCAACGATTATCCAAATCGGTCTTACAATCTCTTGGCATGATTCTCTCCGAGGTGGCGAAGCGGCTTTATTGTAGGACAAGTGCCCTACGAAAGTATACCTTCCAAGGAGCTGTAGGTCAAGTGTCCGACACCTCATCGAAGCGCTGAACAGGGCAACAAATAGCCGCAATCGCACCCTGGGCAATCCTATAGCGATTTTAGGGTCTTATAGCCAAGATTTGCTATAAGTGGCTAACTTCTCTATACTCTTGGGGAACATGGATCCCGTATGCAACCCCTACGGGCCCGGCGCTGGCACGCCTCCGCCGGAGCTTAGCGGCCGTTCGGCGATCTTGAGTGAGGCCGAAATTGCACTAAGGCGCAAGCTCGCTGGACGTCCGCACAAGAGCATGATTTTGATCGGTCTGCGTGGCGTCGGCAAGACGGTCTTGCTCAACCGCATCGACGAGATGGCCCGGAGCCTAAACTATCGCACCGCAATGATCGAAGTTGGCGAAGATAAGTCTCTTGCGCAGATTATGGTCCCGATACTGCGCACGATCCTATACGACCTCGATCGCATGGCCGGACTCAGTGCAGCGGTAAAGCGCGGCCTTCGTGTCTTACGCAGTTTTGGTCTAACCTTCCGCGTAGGTGACATCGCGCTTGGGATAGAGCCGGAAGTCGGAACGGCTGATAGCGGAGATCTCGACGCGGATCTTACGCAATTGCTAGTCGCGGTGGGCGAAGCAGCAACATCGCGAGGTACAGCGATCGCTCTAATTGTCGACGAACTGCAGTACTTCAAAGAAAACGAATTTGCGGCGTTAATTATGGCGATTCACCGAGCTTCCCAACGGAATCTGCCAGTGTTGCTCATTGGCGCTGGACTTCCAAGCGTTCCCGGCCTTGCGGGGCGGGCAAAATCCTATGCTGAGCGACTGTTCGATTACCCGTTGGTCGGGGCACTCACACCAGCCGAAGCGCGCGAGGCAATCGAAGTACCGGCCGAACGCGAAGATGCCGCATTTACGGACGGGGCACTGCGTGCGATCCAAGACGCAACGCGAGGTTACCCATACTTTTTGCAACAATGGGCCTACGAAGCGTGGAACACCGCACAGGCTTCGCCCATCACAGAATCCGATGTGCGTGCCGCAACGGAAAAGGCGCTCAAGGGATTGGACGATGGGTTCTTCCGCGTGCGTTTCGATCGTTTGACAAATAGCGAAAAGAAATACCTACGGGCGATGGCGCAACTTGGTCCCGGACCGCATCGCTCGAGTGACGTCGCTGCCGCGTACGGCGCGAAACTCACGAGTGTTGCTCCGATTCGGGCGACGCTCATCCAAAAAGGGATGATCTATAGTCCCGCGTTTGGAGACGCGGCCTTCACGGTGCCGCTGTTCGACCAGTTCATGCTTCGAATGATGCCGCAACGATAATGTTGCCATTGAGTCCTCGACGTGTCGACGGACGCCGCCAGCCTTTGCATCGACCCTGAGGCGCTATTGACAAAGAAGCGCGCTTGACCAATGCTTGATCGCAACGGCAGCCAAATCGGTGAGGTGGCTCAAAGCAGCCAGTGAGCTGTTTGGGCTGCGTCTGTCGCGGTCGCTGGACTTGAGAAGCTCCTCCGCGCCGTCCACCAAACCCAAAAATAACGGCCCGCGCCCAGCGGCGCGTTCCTGGCGAATAGCCCGCATCTCTCGGGCGCAGTGCCGAGCGTTTTGATGTTAAACTACATAAAGAAGCCGGGATCACCCATGCCTCTCTGGCGGGGTTATTATCCAGGAACCGCACAGGCGCAGCGCAGATTCACGAGCGAGAGCGAGGCTCGTCCTCCACTTCTTAGCCACTAGGCGACTCCCTATATTTTAACAGGCCGTTCGGCCACAACTCGGTTCGAGGGCGGCCCTGGACCGGCGTTGTTGCCGATGATCATGACGTTGTAGGCGTATTGCTGACCAAAGGGTGGGTAATTGAAAGAAGTCAAGGACGCGCCAAGTCCAACCCAAACGTCTGACGTGTTGCTCGCCTCAATATAATGTCCGGTATTTTCCGCAAAAGTACACATCTGCCAATTGCCATTGGGGCAATTGGCTTTTTCGGCAAACCAGCCATTGTCAGCAGTCAACCATTGACCACCAGGGGGCGGAACCAGGTCTAAAATCCCACCGACGACATACATCGCTCCTGGGCTAGCAACGTACGCGGCACCATATGGCGCGTATCCAGCATCACCATATTTTGTAATACCGGCCGCAACGTCGGCCGCCCATCTTCGGGCTTGTCGCTCCGCATACTCGTCAACCTTAAGATTTGGGAACGAGTGCGGAAACGAGATTGTCGCTCGCTTGTTATTAAAGTCCGCGAGCCAAGCGATTTCATCCGCCGTGAGCCGCGTGATCGAACACAAAACACTTGTTGCGCCGTTTACGACGATCGTGCGATGCAGTGTAGCATGGCCGTTTGCAAAAACAGCGACCATGTACGTGCCAGCCGATGCTAGCGTGAGGATGTAAGTTCCAGTGCTGGTCGTGGTCGTCGTTGCAAGCGGCGCGCCTGGTGTACCGCAGACGTTGAGCGCGTCGGTCTGCGCCGCGTTGCAAGTTGCGTTGTTTGGCACGGGACCGATCGTGACGGTCGCCCCTGCGAGCGGCCCGCCCGAATTCGTATCGGTGATAGCGCCGGCGACCATGTAGATTGGCGGAGTTGGGGTCGCCCCGCGTCCGCCTGGCGGCAATCCTGTCCCCGACCCCCCGCCTCCGCCGCAGGCCGTGAGCATAGCGCTGAACACAAGGACAGGCAGCAGGCCGAAACAGCTTCGAGGTGACGGAAATGCCACGGATCCTCCCCACTCACGAGAATTAACGGTAGCCCACCCGACTGTACCACGGCTTTTATGCCGTGGTCAACTTGAGGCCTTGCGCACAGAATCAGCAAGTGAAGCCGGCGTCATTCAGTCGACTGTCGCGCACGCTTGTGCGCACCATCCGAGAGCGGCGGACGCTGCTGGGCATGACGCAGGAGGAGATCGCGCACTCCATTGGCGTTACGGCCAGACACTATCAGAAGATTGAGGCGGGCCGAGTCAATGTGACACTGCGAACCCTTTGCGGCATTGCTGATGCGTTGAAAATCGCGCCAGGAGAGTTGCTGGCGCCGTAGTTGTCGCGCCGCTGGCGCACTCGTGCTGGCTCAGAGGTCGGCTCATTTTTCTTTCGCTCTACGGTTGTCGTTTTCAATCAAACTCTGGACTGCACTTGAGATTAGTACCTTCGTCTGATCGAGCATATCTTCAGAATAGAATGTCACATGTAGCGATATAGCCCTACCCGCAACGGTAACGCTGATATCTGCATGATGCTGCGCAACCTGTACTATATTGAAAGACACTGCGGGGAGCGCGTCGTTGTAGTTCTCGCGGAGCCACGGATCGAGTCGGTTCTGAAATTCATCGAATGTCATTGAGGCATCGTGGCGCCCCGCTTAGAGATAGTCAACAATCGCGATCGCTTGCGCCGCGATCTCGAAGGCAGCGCGGTTCGAATCCGCGGGGGATTTCCTTGAGCGCTTAGGCCCGTTCCAAGGGAACACCAGCGTCGTTCTCCTGCTAGGGCAGGATTCAAATTGACCCACTACCCTTGCCATGGGAGCGCCCCGCATCGAAGAATCGCGGCTCCAAAGCGCAGGGTGTTTCAATATAACTCTCCTCTCGGGTTCATCATCGGTCCTGGGAGGCGTCCAGCATAGTGCACCTCATCCGATTCCGACGATACGACTAGTGTAATGCCATCACGCTGAAAGCGGATCGTCCCTGCTGAAGGCCAGCTGAGCTTATCCAGCAGCGCTTTGAGATTACGCCGTGAGAGCGTTACGTGGATCGTGTTGCTTTCGTTGTCGAGTTCTAGGCGCATAGCTCCTCGATCGAATGTCGCGCTGATTTTGCAGTCCAGGGCATTCAGGCCACAAGGAGCAGCCGCTCCGAGGCCACGCCAATGCTGAGGTGTGCTCCCCACAAGAACTCGAGGCGGTCTTCTTCGATCCCATCACCGAAGATGACGCCGTCTTGGTTCATCTCCGATATGACTTTGAGACGATCTCCCTGTCGCAGGAGCCCAGCTGTCATTCTTGTCGCGAAACCGCTGCCGGGGAAGGCCTCGCGAACGAAAAACGTGAGCGCAGGATCCTGCGGCGCCGGTAAGCGGTTCGCACCCCCTCGCTCGAGATTCATGGAACGAGCCCACCCTGTGCTACCAGTACCCGTTGCAACGATCACCCCCGAAGAAGATTGGCGTTCTTCGTGATCGCCGTAGACGACGCGATAGCGAGCGGACTGGTGCGAGCGGTGGCCGACGAAGATCTCGTTGAGCGCTAGCAGGCGCTGCCCGTCGTCGAGGAGGGCTTCTGTCATCGTGCGCGATTGCACGCGCGCCCGATCTGCCGCGCAGTCAAGGAGCAACGTGCGAACCGAAGCCGGTGGGTGCGCAACGAGCAGACCCTCGTAGGCGAGTGCGTCTGGATTGACGCCGATGACGCGTTGTCCGTGCAAGTATTTCGCGACGTTGGCAACCAAGCCGTCCTGACCAACCGCTATAATTAGATCCCGCAGCTCGAAGACGAACCGGTTGAGATCGCCGCGAAGGATCTCGACCGACCGCCACGCGCGCGGAATCGCTTCGCGGACGACCTTCAAGGCATCGTGCAGTTTTGCTTCGTTGCGGCGCAAATCGTCGATCGATAGCGCCTGATGCCGCAGGTAGAACCGCGCCTGCTGTGCGGTCCCATGTTGCGCGATCAGCTGCTCGTACTCGCTCAGTCGGCGCACAAGCACGACGCGCGGCGGCAAACGTGAGATCATCCCGGTAGCGCGTGGCCGCCCAAACCGTCCTTGAGCAACGCGAGCAGATCGGGCGTCACGTTGAAGTGCTCGATAGCGCTGACCTTGACGGCGAATTCTCGCGCTGCAAGCGCAACGAGCTGTGCGGGATCAATCGTTCTTAAGAAGTCCAGGCGTTCGCGCTCGAGCAGGGTTCGGGCACCTTCGATGACGCTGATCCGCTCGGCTTTGGCCTCAGCTGCAATTTTGGCTGCATCTGCCGCGTCGTGCGCTTGGCGTCTCGCGTTCTCACCTTGCTGCGCGAATAAAGCGTGTTCGCGGCGCGCAAGTTCGATTCGATTCTGCATTTCGTTCTCAGCAATCGCGCGTTCGTTTTGGACAGCGGTCGCTCGGCGCGCGTAGGCAGCTTCATCAGCGTCTTGTTTGATACGCTCGCGGGTGGGAGCCTCGAGCGCCTTCTCAAGCTCCGCCGATGGCTTGATGGCGCTAATGCGGGCTGTCACGATCTCGACGCCCATCTGTGCCAGCGCGGGCGCCGTCTGCAACGCCTTTTCGATGACGTCGCGGATCGGCATGACGCCTTCGGCTAGGAGGGCTTGAATCGGCCTCGCGATCGCATAGGCTAGCGCATGTTCCTGTGCCATCTGCGACAGCATCGATCCAAGCTGCTCGAGAGGCTCGCTACGCCAGCTCCCCACGCCCAGGTCGATGCTGAAATCGAGGCGTCGGGCAAGCTCTTCAGGGCTGCTCGCGCGATAGGTAACCATACCTTGAATCGTGACATCTTGAAAATCATTCGAGCGTGCATGCAGCAGGAGATGCAATTCACGGTCATCGACAGGGATTTCCGCGATGCTATCGGTCATCGGGTTAAACCAAAACGACAGGCCAACGCCGGAACGCATGCTGCGCGCTCGCCGATACTGTAGAACGTGTGACACGGTGTCCGCGCGCAGGTGGCGCAGTACCGGAAAGCGACGGATCTCAGCCATGGACTTTTCCTTTTACTTAACGTTGTGGCCACATGCGCGATCGAAGTACATGCCTTCCATGTAGGCCTTGCTTTCAGGCCCTAGGCGGCGCACCCGAAGAACCACCGGGCTTGAGGCGTTCACTTTTTCCTCCAACGTAGCGCGCGTCGATCGCAAAGCGCGCGCATGACCTGGTGAGGCTCTGCGCTATCCTTACTCGTCGTCTGCCAGCGAGCCGCGACGTGAAGGTAGGGATCAAGCGAGCTCGGCAGTTTGAAGCGTCCCAGGATCATCAACGGAACTCGAGTTGTGCCGCGTGCGGCCGCGCTGATGATTGCACCACGGCGGAGCGAGACGGCGCAATACCCGCGAGTCGGTACGCCGGCGTCGAGGGCGCGTCGTTTGAAGATCGTGCGGACGTAGCGCGCTTCAATTCTCGAGTTGCTGGCATAGTCGAGCCGCATTGTGCAGCGAAAGAGCGGACCCGAGTTCTGGCCGCAAGCCTTCAGCCAGGCACGTACGGCTCGGACGGGGCACAAGAGCGGGTCACTGGCTGAACAAATAATCAGCGGACGGTACCTGAAGAGATCGCTGTCTATCACTAGATAGCCGCGATGAATTTCTACCTGTTCGATATCGATGGCAACGATGAGCCATGACCAAAGGGCTGCCGAGTAGCACATGAGCAGGAGCGCTCGGTCGCGCAAGCCTTGAAAGTCTTGCGGGATTGAGGCGATCACCTTTCGCAGCTGGCTAACGTGCAGTGGACGGTGACGCGATGGAACTCGCCGACCCTTGCGTCGTAGCCGTTTGAGGAAATCACGTAGTCGTGGGTCTTCACGTGGATCAGCAAACCCGGCATTGCGGTGCGTTCGTCCTATCCACCCAAGGGCACAAACGATCGTGCGGTCACAATATCCGACCTCTGCCCGCAAATATGCCGCATATTCTGTCAATGTTGCGGGCGAGGATGGCAGCGCGCAACGGTCGCTGCCTGCGCACCACTTCGCAAATCGTTCGTACCAGTATTTACGGTGTTTGAGCGAAAGCTCGCTGAGCGAGTGTTCCAATAGCTCGGATGCGCGCGCTCCCAGCGCGACGTGGCGCGGATCAACGAAGTGTTGAAGAGCAGGCGCAAGCAGGGTGTGCATCACATACCAATCGCGGCGGTCAAGTTTCGCTTAGCTAAGTTCGCCTTGCGCAAGTATGCCATCAAATTTTGCTCAGTGATGTGCCGACTGAGGACCATGAGTTCAGCATCGCTGAGGCCCTTTTCAAAACCGGTGGTCAGAGGACCCGAACGCAAAGAATGCGTTCCGTACGTTCCGTCGTTCAGGCCCATCTTCTCGAGATAGCCTTTGAGGATCGCGATAATGGAGCGCGTGCTGATTGCGCTAGGGAGAATGACGCCGCTGCGGTGGATCCCCCGGAAGATCGGACCATCGGTGATACCGGAATACTCGAGCCACCGCTTTAGCGCACGAACCGGACACGTTTCGCGATGCGCTCCTCGTGCGATCGTTAGGACGTGACCCCAGCGCTGCGGATCCGTCTTCGATTTCACCAGCGTTAGTTCTAATCCGAAATCCGTAAATTCGATGTGCTCGACGCAGAAATCCATCTCGGCCGATCTGAGCGCCGCGGCATACTGGAGCAGAAAAAGAGCGGCGTCGCGCAAGGCTCTGGCGAGATTGTCTTGATTGCGGATGGTCCGGATGAGCTCACGCAGCACCGAGAGTCGCATAGGATCCTTACCCTGCGGCCGATTTCCGTATACCCGCGCGATTGCACGCGCCATCTCTCGCACGACGTAGTTTGAACGGCCACACGGCAAACCGAGCTTTTGGTGCGCTACACTGACGGCGGCAATCCGTGTCTTCATCGTCGAGAGCTTCAAGCGCTGGGCATTATCAGCCATAAAGAGTGCGATCGTTTCGCCGCTGGCAGGCACCGCTTCGAAACCGTAAGATCGCGCCCAGTTCTCAAAGCACGTCACCCCCTCGAGGTAGGTTCTGCGTGTATTTGGTGGACAGGCCTCGCGCGATAGAGGGACCGCATGGGCGCTCAGACGCGGGTCAACGTCGTCTCTGCCGAAAAGCGCGAGCTCGAGTGCTGACGAGCTGATGGCGGCACTCAAGCTGATCTTGGGCATCACGATGCTGTAGCGGGGGCGATCGAGCATGCGCGCTCAGTATATGGCATGTGCGCCGCATTCGAGAATAGGTAATCAAGGGAAAGCCTATGTCCATAGGTATTGAGCTTGCGCTTCCTTATACCGGCGGGCATACCAGCGCGCAACTTCGTATATGGAGATGTTATCACGTCCCAGGAATAAGGCCAAATGCGAAACGTGGCCCGTCCTGCAGACCTAGAACCCGTTACACCGCCTAGGAAGCCTGACGGCGACGTCGCACCCAAGTCGCGCGCTTTAAGATCCGCGTCCGAGTTCCACGATGTAATTCTACCGGACAACGACGACGCAATGCGCGTTCTCAATATCCTCGAGAACATCGCGGCGGCCGCGAAGCATCGGACGTAATGGCGCGTCGAAGTTTTCATTGGCGATAAGCGTAAACGAAAAATTGCATGTGCATAAAGTGCAATTCGCACACGTTCGCGTTTCGTGTTCCAGGTTAAACCGCCAATTGGCGGGAAAACAAAGTCGTTGGAGCTTAAGTGAGCGATTGTCGTTGTGATGACAAGTTGGTTTTACAGCGAGGGTCTTACGTTAGTGACCAAAGTGATGTTTGGAATGAGTGATTGGAACGCTTGCGAGGTGTGTGATGAGGCGAGTGAGTGAGCGTTGTGATGAGGTGACTAATCGGTGATAGGTGGTCTAATGATGTCTCTAATGGGTGAGAGGTTGTTAACGACGCGTAGGTGTGAGGAGTTGATGTGAGCGAGGTGCTGGTGTTGGAATGGCTTATAGGATTTTAGGCTCTCCGCGCAGGCGTGGAACCCGCGCTGCGTTGCATCGTCGAGATGCGATGACAGTATTGACGCCGATGCAAGCGCGTGTCTTTCGCATGATCTGCGCCGGGATGTCGACCGAGGAGATTTGCGGTAAACTCCGGCGCAGTCATTGGACCGTGCGCAATCACATCAAGCCCGTCTTCAAAGCGTTTAAGGTGAGCTCGCGTTCGGCGCTCGTTGCGATGGCGGCTCGTAGGGGGTTGATCTAGGTGTCAGTATTGGAGCAGCAGTGGGCCGATCGCGTGGCTATGGCTTTGCCAGAACATCATAGATTGCTGTTAGCGCTAACGAGTTATGAGCCACTCGCGGGTTGCCTAAAGCTGAGTTTGCATGAGGCGTCGCTTCTGATTACAACCGAAGAGGTGTATCGAAACTTGAAAGACGCAGGGCGGAAGTACGTACCCGTCGACGACGAGACATTTGGCGACCTGACCCGTCATCTGTGGGCTCGCTGGAACGGACCGCGAGATCAGCGGTCCATCCCATTATTTGAGGAGGCGTTAGGAAGGGCGACGACTACTGAAGACTTCTTTAGTTCATTGGCTGAAGCGATGCGAGTCGCTTTCCTTTCAAGGTGGCCCGTAGACGACCCGGGCAACTGCGTCGCTTAGTTCCATGGATGTTAGCACGATTGGGTGCCGAGAGATTTTTGGCTCCCAAGTAACCCTAGCGTGGGCTTCGAAAGGGTCGGTAGGTCGCCAGAGTAAGAGATCTCCTAGCCCTCCGGCCGCGTTTTGAATCACGACTGAGCGGTCTACGTCTTCCATCATCACGATGCAATCAGCGTTCTGCATACACTGGTTGATGATAAGCGTGAAGAGGGCCCAGGCGGGTTCCATAGAGACCCATCCGTCCGGGCTCGGGATTGATTGGGTATTCTTAACGGGCTCAATCTGTTGGACCTGATTACAAGGAACAACATTCCTGCGCTCTTCGGTCGTCCACGAGTGCGTGAGAACTACGTCCGTTCCGCTGAGCCGGATACGGCCAAAAGCTGCGGCGTTCGTATATCGATCCTGCCACGTCAACTCGACGATTTGATCAGGATCGAGCGTCGAGATCACCGTGTAGCAAGACCCTTTGTCCATTGTCACGGGACCCCATGCTACCAGGTGCAAACGCCGTGCCTAGCACCACGAGACCTAATACGTGTCGAACGAGGGCACGTTCGGATCCTCGTTCTCCGCAAGTATTTTAGTTCTCTTGAAGCCTGACGCCTGAAAACTAAGCCTCTGGCCGGTCCCTGAAATGGACACGATTCGCCGACTCGTTGGCCCTTCGGCTATTTCCTTTTCTAATTGCTCAGCGGCGCGGACTGCCTCTTCATAGGTGTCAAAAACGACATGGTCGTCGCGTTCCTTATGCGTTTCGGGATCGCTAAACCAGACGTAGAGTCGATATCGATTCATGATGGCGAGTGCCTTTCAATTGGGCTGGCTATTGCTCAGCCTCGGTAATCGGGGGAGGCGGTTCCATGACTTGCGTCATCCACGGCGGCAGTTCATAGTGCTCTAATTTCCCGGCCCACACGTCGACGAGAAGGCTTTGCTCAAAAACGTACATTTGGTCGCGATCATTCCAGATCGTTATCGGATGACGTACAGCGTCAGTCGTGCGGAGGCTAATCGTTTGACAGGCTCCGTGCCATAAATCCTCACTCGAGAAATCAATGAGGAGAGCCCGCTGTGCATATTGCGTTCCTTCGTACCCGGGGTTGCGCAAGGTGATGAAAATGCGGTACTGCGCCGCAAGCGCATGCGAATTCATCGTATTAGAGCCGTAACCTTAATTGGTTGACAGAAATTTAAATGTGCCTCTGGTAGCTAAGCGTTCATGCGAGGCCAGGAATAAAACGATGACATTTTCTAGACAAGTTAACCCATATGAGCTAGAAACCCTGCGCGTGCACGAGGGAAAGGCACCACGACAAACAGAGCTTGTGGCAAGTAAGCGTAAAGCGTTACGTTGCGATAAGTTGCTTTTCAATCATTTCCCAGTTCGGACGGCGCCTTGACCGCATTTCACGCATGAGCCTTGCCTTGAAGCTATTCATCCCATCGTTGATCTGAATTCGCCGCTGCAGGTCGTTAAACAGCCGTTTTCCATCACACAACTGTTGCCAGTACTCCTCCCAACGCGGCTTTAACTCTGCTTTTAGAGCAGCGCATTCACGCAGGAAATTCTCCTTCCAGCCTTGTTCTGAGGCGACAACCAATTGCTCTTTCGCGGCTTCCATGCGATGGGAAAGCGCTTCTGCAATCTTTTCGAGTCCTTCTTGTTGCACATCCTCGACATGGAGTGCAGCCGTGGCGAACCTTTGCTTCTTATAAACCATTCGCGCGACAGATTCATCCAGTTGACTAAGAGCAAGCTCCTTGAGCAATTTTTCCACCGCGCCGATGTTGGCGGGGGGATTCTTTGCTAAGTTATTGTCAAGCAAAATATCAAATATTACTTCGGAATCAATCAGATAATTTTCAATCATGCGGCGGTCCCATTGCAACACTTTGACCTTCGCTGTGCTCCGGAGACTCGTGGGTTTATTGTCAAGGTCGAATACGAAAAAGGCCTTTGGTATATCGACGCATTGTTCTTCACGCGCTTGCAGGTGCCCAATTTGCTTCTCGATCTCGGTCCGGCCGCCAAGGCCTTTTACCCGGTATCGACGCAGCAAATCGGGGAAGCCGATCTCCAGCATATCAGCATCAGTGTCGCCTTCTACAAATAGTGTCGCCTCGAAGAGCAGCGATTCGCTCGCGGAGGTTCCTAGGCGCCGCAAGGCCTCTTCTGCTTCAGGATCTTTTTCGCGCACGCGCGTTATAAGGTTCTCCGAAACGAGATGAAAAACGGTGCACTCCGGGCGTTCAAACGCGGCAGCTACGATCTCTGGCGAATGCGAGCAAATTATTAGTTGGAGGTGTTTCGGAAGAACATACGCGTCAATCATGAACGATAGAACGGTCCTACAAACCGCGGGATTCAGGTGCAACTCGGGCTCGTCGAGCAGAACAATACCGTCATTCGAAATTGATCTCGCGATCAACAAGAAAGTTAGAATGAGTCCTTTTTCGCCGCTACTGAGCCCGTCTAGATCAAACTCAAATTGCGACGCAGTGTCTTGTACTCTGATTGAGAGAAGACCAACTTCATTTACCCCTATGTTTGTGAGCTTCCGGCCTTTAAGCACTTGATCAAAAATGCGCTCGAACTCAGTTTCCAGCTCTTTTCGCCCCTGTTCGGTTTGAATAACAGCGCCAAAAATCGTATTCTTTAGCCTAGAATATTTCGTCTGCGGCTGCGAACTATGAGATTCGAGCTGAGCCTGGGCATCAGCCGAACCCAGTTGCACTGGTATCTCGCCTACCGGCAACGCGCGATCGGCCGGAAAGTAGCTAAACGACGCTTCGCTTGGGGGATTAAATTGATCTCGAAACCTTATGAAGGCTTGGCTGATGTCGTCCACGCCGCGAAACAAGCCATCATTTGGGTCGAGCTTCAAATGCAGTAGGCAAGACCCAGATGCTTTCTTTTCTTTGAGAGCGTTATCGATGTGCTCCCTAGCATTCTTGACCGCCTCTTGGCCTTGCTTCGACGAAAAAAAGTCGGCCAATGCCGCGGGGCTGTTGAACGCCATGCCCATCTGCGCTTGTACAATGCCTACTGCGATCTCATCGAGCTTTGCTTCGATGAGATTCCAGTCATCGTCACTCATCACAAAGACGGCTTTTATTTCCAAGGGGCGGTCCATCTTACGCATTAGCGCGCTCAGGACTATCCGCTGAGGCATATGTGGCGTCGAAGCCCCCAGAGAGTTCAGAACTTGCTGTTGCTCGCCCGGGGATCGGGGAGCGAGAATACCCTTAGCAAGCCTAATGCCTTCCAAAAGTGTAGTCTTGCCAACCGCGTTCGGCCCAACGATTAAATTTACGTGGCGATCAAGGTCAAACTCAATGTCCTCGATGCCTTTAAAGTTTTGGATCCTCAGGGATTTGATGAACAAACTCAACCTCGCATTGTAAGTCTGATTTGGGCGCGGGGAAAGGCTAGACAGTCATCGCTAGGTCCACGTTTGAAGGGCTGCCCCTCAGCTAAACCGCGGCCGGCCTCCGGTTGCCGCTGATCGCACATTCCAGGAGGACTACGCACCTTGTTCGTTGAGATGCCGGCCGATGCCCGGCTGCCCCACAGCGGGAGGCACAGAGTGGTGAAAAATTCGCTCGCCGCCGGGGAGTAGATTACTTGGTGCTGCGTTGCTTCCGTCTAGGCAGGCGTCAAGAAAAGAGTCTGCTCAGCTTTCCGCCGCCGTGTTAATCCTGGCAGTTTCTTTCCGTGTACAGAGTCGAATTTCAAAAACTCTCCGGCAGCTCGGCGCGAATCTCCAGCATTGAGACACTTTAACAGCGAGGAGCGTCGCAAAACTCCGGGTCCGAGGTTGTAGGCAAAGCTTACGAGTACAGCAAACTGATTATCTGTAACGGTTACGGTAACCAGTTCTTCAACATATTTCTCGAACCTTACCAGATCGGATTCGAGTAGGCCCTGGGCCTCACCGCGGGTGATGATCAGCCCGATTGTGACGCCGCGACCTGTATGTCCATAACCGATGGTGGGAACACCTATCGCGTCGAGATATGTAGTGACACTCTCCGTGCCAGGAATTGTCTTTGCGCAACCTTCAAACTCTTTGATTAATTCCATTCCGGCCTGATTGATGGTCCGACGCCCAGTGACGTGCGCCTCTCGCGCCCGTTCCAGGATTGCATTATAGTAGTAGCTCGCCGTCTGCGCGCCAATCACACCTTGTAAGGAGCCGCTGTTCGCCAAACGTTTATCACGTTTGAAGGCGCTTACGCCGGCATCACTTAGATCAAACTTCATCGGTGGCGAAACGCAAAACTGCGTAAAAGCGGTCAGCGTTGTCGGCGTTATGATTCGCGGATCCGGAAGGTGCAAGAGATCTCTAATAACGTTGAGGTTGTCAACTGGCAAAGTTTCAAGGATCGCAAGAGCATTGCGCTCGGGCGCGATCAGCGCGCCTCGTTCAATGCCTTGGGCGGATGCCGTATCTACAAAACGAACTCTTCTCCATAACTTCGCACAAAGTAAAGCACCGATCGCCACTAGGACGGTAACCGTTAGACGGCCGAAAGTCATGAGCGAGACTCTATAGCGGATAGGGGACATTTCCCCGATACAACAATGGAGGCGGGTTTCCGGTTAGAGTATACCTTGTGCCGGATTCCTTCGAACTTGATCCGAACGGCGTCCGCTTCAGGAGTCAGGTCGAGCCGTACAATGCGCTCGACGGCGCCGCTGAGTATTAACAGCATAACGCACGACAATCGTGCCACCTCGACAAAATCCTCTGAAGGATAGGGCATTTTAGAAGCTAGCAGCGGGATCGGAGATTTTTTCACCACTAAGCGATTCGCCGAGGATACGCCGCCGCTGACGAAACTTTCCAACATTGCGTCGTTCAGGCGGTCTACGGTCCCCTTTGAGCCGCGGCGTTGTACGTGCTCATCAAGCAAGATCCTGCGGGCGCGCATTCCGGCGATCTCGTCGGAGGAGACGTCATTGTACGACATGTCCGTGCCGAAACTACTGTCCAACGGATCTTCGGCGAGTTCGAGTTCGATTCGTTCGTTGCCGTCGCGCATGATTTCGCGGTAGTTGCACGCGCGTGCAAAAACCGCCGTTGGGCCGTAGGCAAGCGCAAAGGGAGCAATGTCGCGCAAACCCCGAAGCCTGGCAATCTGTGAGTGATCTTCGGGTGCAGGCACGAGCTTTAGCTTTTGCGACCGTTCAACCTCAGCTAGCGGCACGCCGAACAATCCCTCCTCCGATTTGAAAAGGGCGATGTGCCGTTTTAATGTCGCGAGGTCGGACGTCGCTCTTTCGCCCAACGCGGAGGCAGCACGGAAACGAATCCGAGTGGAGGTTTCGGATGTGCGGGTTGATTCGTTAATCGGCGCAGGAGTTTCTCGTAGCCGCGCTCTTTGCTCAAATCGTAGCGTCCCAGGTCGCGCAGAAAATCCGGAACGTAGCGCGCATCTGCGGCGTCCAAAAGCACGGGGATGATGTGCTTATTTGCGCCTTGCGCCTCGACGGTTCGCTGCAGCAGCAATCCACTTTCAAAGGTGGATCCAAGCCCGGAATTTGGAGCATCCTCCAGAGCGTACCGACGGTAGTAGAGCTCGGGCGGCACGACAAGAACGGTCCGCTTGGTCATCATTTCGACCATCCAGCGACTCCAGCCATGGAGCGGTGCGTCATCGTACGCATCTATTTCGCAATCGACTCCATCGTTTCGCACGCGATTGCTCAGAGCTACAACTTCACCATGACGATAACCGTGACGTAAGAGATTGCAAGCTGCGCCGGGGACACAACGATCGTCCTCTCGATGGAAAGCCCAACAGTCTCGCGGCAAAAAGTCCGCGTACCCGCTTGTCCAGTCGGCGTTCATGCCCCGCCACGCGTCGACGACAAATCTTCGCCGCTCATCCGTACCGATGCTACTCAGTGGGCCTTCTGCAGCAACTGCTTCAAGTCGTCCATTGTTACGTTGCGTACCATCTTAAGAGGCGACGCGGTCACTTGTGTCGATTGATTGAGGAGTAAGTTCACGCTGGGCTCCAGCGCGTTCGCGAACCAGATGCGTAGAATCCATTTGCCCGGCGGGAGGTAATTCGCATAGTACCATTTGCTCTCGACCACAGCTGGGTAATCAGTGAAGTTTTTCGTCGTCGAACAAGACACGCTTTCGCAGACTGACACCGCTACCCTCAGTCCGGATGAAGGAAGAGTTCCGGCAACCGAGCCATGGTCATTGTACAACGGTAAGCCAATGCGGGTTGCCACAGTTAGCGAGCGGCTTGCACCGGGGAGCACCGTTAAGTCAAACACATCCGCACAACCATTGCCCGTCGTAACATAAGCAACCCAAGTACCCGGCGGCACGTATCCTGAGACATCGGCGACGCCACTTTGCGGATAAAGCGTGCGAATCGCTGCGTCAGCTGGAAACCGTTGATTCGTGGCTCTCAGCGCAAGCGCAGGAGCAAAAGTGCGGCTGTTGTGTTCCGCGCACTCAAATATTAAGAGATGGACGTTAAAGCTCCCGAACGATTGGCTGCTCGCGGAGAGTGGAAGCACTAGCAACCACAGCGCACAAACAAAAGCAGCGGAGAGCACCGATCGTTTCATCTTCATTACGTCACGTCCAGTCACACGGGCAAGCCCACAATGTCTTTGCAAAGAAATCGTCTCCTATATTGGCGAGCATGCCTCTCCGTTCAACGTGCCAACGCAATAAGGTGCGCCCCCCTCGTCGAGGGAAGTCTGGTATGTTTGAGCATCTACGTTGTTCCCAATCGTTGTATAAATGGTGAATGGAAAATCCATCGGATAACCCCCTTTGTCGGCAAGGAACTTGATATCGCTCATATTTTGGGCATGACCAGACAAATCCGACGACGTGTCGCCAGGAGGGTGCGTGTGCCAGAACCCGACAGGGTTTGTCGCAGCGCCGCCAAAAACAGGCGCGACAAATTTTTCGAGTCCAGCGGTGAAATTGTAGTAGCCACACTGACTGCGGGCCTGATTACAGCTAATCGTAGCACCGATCTCGACGCTCACCGTGGATTCTATAAAGCGGAAACGGCGCGCCGCGGCGACAGCCGCTCCGGGCTCACTGTATGTGCCGTTCAGAGTGTCTGCTGGCAAACCCGCAGCCATGTCTTTGGCTCTCTCGGCGTCCGACATATTTAACGCAGTTTCGAGCATTCCGCCCCCACCTATTGTCGCTCCGCTGGCTGTATCGATTTGCGCCAGTTCTTCCCCACCAATCGCCTCTTCAATTGGGGAGAATCCCGATGGATCGGCGTACATCAGGCTATTGTTCCTATTCCACGCGTATGGCTTCTGTGACATCGGATCGTGTACACTGCCAGCGTTCGTATCTGGCGTAGTCCAACTGGCGAGATTTGGATCGTATGCTCGCACGCCTTGAACGATTATGTCACCGCCGGAATAGCCGTCTGGCCCAGGACTCCATAAGATGCCACCTTGGCCGATGGTTAGGCCGCTGGCGTCCTGTATAGACAGTTTCGGGCCGATGCCGCACGGCTTGATCGTTTGGTGCTTCCAATTAGGAAATTGCACGGGATAGATGCCGGCCGTGTTGTGGCAGGCAACGGTGTTGCCGCTCGGGTCTCGATCCCAGAATGTTATGTTTTGGTAGCCGCTGTTAAGAGGCGTGTAGTCCGCCAGCAATCCTATCTTGACATCATCGACTGCTCCGCTGGCGTTAGTCGTAAAGAGCAACGTATCGCCGTCCCAATGCAATGATTCATAGCTGATCGGACTGCTATTTTTCACACGATTCCGGACGGGCGTTCCTTTGAGGTTTGGCGCAGAACCAGAATTTGGCGAACTCCCGATTTGCGCCGGGTGCCCGTTGGGACCCCATTGATAGCCGAAAGTCAGCGACCACGTGCTGCTCGGGCCGCCGCCTGGAATGGGCCAGCCGACGTATGTGCTGCTAGTCGTGTGGTTTTCCGCATCATAGCCGCGGGTAAGAGTGCCTTCATTTTCGTTGCCCCCTACGAAGAAATCGTTAGTCCCACTGTTCTGCCGACCAGCCGCATCAAACCCATAGCTAAGCCCCGAGCCATCTGGGTTCAGTTGACTTCCAAGCACACCCATGTACGCATCAAAGCTGGTGGTCGGCGCGACGCTCCAGCCTGGCGATGCTTCAGTATTTATCAGGAAGCCGTTCGCAGACATGGACGTGACGGGGGGCGTGCCCGAGTGTTGCACTACGATTTCACCGCGCACGTTGTAAGATGTGGTTCCGAACTGGCTCATGGTGCGTTCATCTTCGGGATCGTATTCGAACCCGCCATACGGGCCCTGTGGCAATGTCATTGAAGCCAGGCGTCCAGTCGCGTTGGGTTGATTCTCAAATTCGTACGCATAACTGTAATTATTCTGGCTTCCCCCATACTGGATGTCTGTTCGAGTCTTCTTTCGTCCCGCTGCTGAATACGTAAAGCCAAGCGCGGCGGTGTTGATGGTTCCGAGTGCAAAGAGTTCTTGGCTGAGCGCGCCGTCGGTGCGGTAGATGTACCGAAGCATATTCGTTTGGTTCAAGTTTGTTGAGACCACGCTCAGTGCCGAGCGTACGCCGTTGGGATAGTAGGAGTAGTTGAGCGTCGACGGATTGGTAAAGCCGCCGCCGCTGCCTTCCGATTTGGCGGTCAGACGCCCATCGGCATCATACGTGTATGCTTCCGGTCCAAATTGTGTCGATGGGGTAACGGAATGCACGCGGCTGTCGGGATCGTACATGTACGTGCGACCGGGTGTCGTGCCATCGTTAAAGGAGATCGACTTCAGCTGGTTTGCCGCATCATAGGTATCCGTGTTGCACACGGGCAGCGGATCGCAAGACGACGTCAGCAGCCCGCTGTAGCCGGCCGCATCATAGGTCGATGTCCATTGCCGGACCGTACCGACCACCCACGAGACTTTGAGCACCGAGCGGTCGCGTGCGTCATAGGAATTGCCGCGCAGGTCCTGCCAATGCGGCGTACCTTGCGGCGGCTTTGAGGGAGGCGACCATATTTGGCTCTCATCTGCGACGTACTCTTGCGTCTTGATCAGGTTGCCATGACCAACCAGACTCACTTGATTGTTAAAGAGCTGGGGCGTGCCTTGGCCCAAGTCGTAGATGTAACGAGTCGTCCAGCGGAAATTATAGTAGTCCCCACGGTTCGTGTAGTCAGCTGAATTGTAGGGCACCGCAACATCAACGAGACGTTCTGCCGCATCGTACCACTTATTGGTCAGGCTCTGCTCGTTGTTGAAGTGTTTGAGCTCGGTCAATTCGTTGCCGTCCGCATCGTACGTGTATATGTGCGAATGACCCCCGCAAATACCATCGATGTTGAATTGGGCCGCACTGGTAGCGGCCTTCAGCTGGCCGTTCGGGTAGTAGCATTTGTAACTGTGAACGCCATCGGGATCCAGCGTCTGCGTAAGTCGGTTGTTCATCGTATCGTAGGAAAGCGTCCACGCGCCGTTGCCCTTGTTGTAACTTGCTAAGTTGCCGTAGGGATCATAGCTGAAACTTTGGGTCGGCGTCCATTGCGTCGTGCCGTCAATTTCGGTAAAATTATCGCCCGTCACTGTTGTGGGGAGCCCATACTGTCCACCTGACGACATATTGTAAGTAAAAGTCGTGTGGTAAAGCAGCGGTGTTTGGGCGATGCTTAAACGCCCAAACGGCTCGTTGGGATCAGATGTCGCGTCCCACGTATAAAGCGTGGCACCAGTCGTTGCGGGGCACAAAGAATCCGAGGGCGCCGGTGGGGTGGTCCAATTGCGGCTTGGGTTGTTGAAGACGGGATTGCAATAGGCTGTAACGTTGTTGTTCGCATCATATGAATAGAGGCTCGTCGGCCGAAATGTGCCCGCCGAGGTCGTAATAGACGGCAAAGCGGTCGCGATTGTGTTGCCGTTGTTGTCGTAGGCGTAATCCGTCTCATTGCCGCGAGCGTCGGTGGTTGCAATCAGATTGTTGCTGCTGTCCCATTGCTGCGTTGTGCTCAAGTACTGCGAGCCGGTATATTCCTGGGTCTGCTTTACCCTCCCGATCGAGTCGTAGGACCAAATCGTGTTGTGCCCATCCGTGTCCGATAACGTTGTCATACCGCTTGTGTAACCGAAGTCAGCGACCCGATACAGCATTGACGCGGGAAAACCAGGTTGTATTGACGTTGGCGGCATCGTCCCATCAGCCGGCGTGGGGTTGATGACGCCGTCTTCGGCTGTGCTCTGCAGTGTGCCATTGGCATTGTAGCCGAAGGACATCCACCCGCCATCGAGGCCATTGCTCGCATTCCAGCGCGGTGAGGTGGTTATTTGCAAAAGGTGGCCAGTGGCCCAGCCGTATCCCTGCACGATCTGCGCGCTGTTGTTAACGATTTCGTAGACCGCAAAAAGCGTGGTCGCATTAGCCCAGTAGGCATAGATGACGAACTGGCCGTCGGGGCGCTGCACCGAGCCTAAGAGCCGATAGGTGCCATAATTCGAAAAGTACAGGTTGAGCGCGTGCCCATCTGAATGCGTGACAGCAATCCGGTTGAGCTTATAAGGGCTAGATGAATCGCCATTGTCCCAGTAGTAGGTGAACGTTAGGTAATTATTGACATTGCGCCCGAAGATGGCCGCCAAACGACCCGCGTATCCGAGAGAGGCCGGCGGTTGTGTGGGAAGGAAAAATGCGTAGGCCGTGCCATTCTTCTTCAGCCAAAAGATGTAGCCAGGGTACGATATGTCGGCGAAGAGGATTGCGAATTGTCCAGCCGGTGGGTCCCAGAGATTCGGATTGCCCACATGGGGCGTATAATCGTAACGCGCGCCATCGATATCGAAGACACTGATTCCGCCTTGGCTGTTGTTGGCGATATGCGCATCGAACGTGTTCGTCCAACCGTCGCCGTACATCGAAGGCGTGCTGCCGTCAGTATTGGCGTAGTCGTGCTGGCTAAGCGAGTTGTACGTACGCCGAAACGCCAGGTCGATGCCCCGTTCGGGAACATCGATGTCGTCTGACTGCACGACCATGTTGCCCGTCGCAACGTTCACCATGTACTTGCCAATGCCAGTTACGGCGCCTTCTTCATAACTCCACCAGTGGTTGATGCCGGTGGGTGCCGGAGTAGCACCAACGGTGACGGTGCGCGGATTCGCAGTAGGACGTGGACGATTCGATCGAGAGCGTAAGCCCCGCGTAGGCAGCGGCTGCGCCCGGCGCGCAGTAACCAGTAGCCGAGACAAGCCAATGGCCCCGAGATGAAGCCGAAGCGGAAACACGATGTGTGCCGGTGCGTTGCCTGGAATGCCGGGCGCCGGCATAACACCGTCCACTTCGCCCTCGTGCAGGCGCGGCACAGGAGGCAGCGGCGGCGGGGTTGGTTTTGGCAGCGGCGGCGCGTTTCGTTGCACTGGCTTGCTGATGACCGCAAAGATGCTATTATCGGCCACGAATTGCGTCTCGACGCTGGCGATCGAGGCGGCATTGAGATGTACGGTTTGAGAGAAGGATGGCGCGGCAGGTGCAGCCTGAAGGTTTCCAAACAGAAACGATACGGCAAGCAAAATGGCGAGGACCGAGCGCATAAGCGACCCTCCAAGAGCAAGCTCCGCGGGCTCGCAAGCTGTGAAACCGGCTCTTAGGGGTCTTTCGCACGCAGGCGCCTAGCCCTTTTGGGCCATGTGCAGGCATGCGCCTTTAGTCGTCGGAAGTTTTATGAACTGGCTCATTTGAACTAGCGATCAAGCACCCGGAAGAGGCTCGAATGAAGCGACCGCCTACGAATTGCTTGGCGCCCCGTTTGACAACTCGCGAGCGACCGGCGTCTCCTGTGGCCGGCAGTTTTTCTACCCCGGTCGCTTCTGAGTGGAGAAATCCTCCGATCCGCCGAGCCAATAAACTTGGGACCGCTGAAACCGCCAGGTTGCGAAAGGCGGCTCAAACTCCCGTCGCTTGCGAAGATCGTGAAGTGCAATGAGCGCCCTTTCACGTTCCGAATTCCTGACTGCGGCTGCAGCGGCCGCTTTGCCCGCGACAACTTACGGGGTTAGAAGTTCGTTTGCCGCGTCAGATGGCGCCGAGACCGTACGCGCGCTGGTTCTGAGCGGTGGAACAGCGCACGGTGCGTACGAGGCGGGCGTGCTGTGGGCTCTCTGGAATTCAAGGGCGCTCAACCAGCGCGGCGGAAAGCCAGAGATACCAAGTTTCACCGAAAGAGAACCCTTCGACTTCATTGTGGGGACATCGATCGGAGCACTTAACGGTGCTTTGTTCTGCCGAGATGACGGGCCGAAGAAACTTGCTGATCTTTGGAACACCATTGGGAGCCGCCCCGTGCTGGTGCTGCGGCCCGACTATGATACTGCCGTCCATGCCCAGCATGGGATCATCAATCGCGCAAGCGCGGTTTACCGGATCGGGCGCGACGCCTTAGGAAGTAATTTGAGTTCACTCTGCGAGGGCGAACCAATTCGTCAGATTCTACGTGAATGCTTCCTCACCGAGGACAAAAGGGGCCTGCGCCCTTTTAGGATCCCGCTCATTTGGACAGCGACGGACCTTACGAACGCATGCGCCGGTTATTTTTACCGTTTACCAGCGTCAGACGCCAAGTCACCATGGTACAACGACGTTTCACTCGCAGCGTTGCGTAGCCGTTTAGACGAGCAGAATCTGCGAAGCAATTACGAGTCCGATGTCGACCACTTTGTAGAATCGCTGCGGGCCTCAAGCGCAATACCCGCGGTCTTCGAACCAGCGCTGCTGAAAGATAGCGCCAATCCAGCGTTCTGGCACGTACTTTCGGACGGCGGCGTTGTCAACAATACGCCGTTTGCTCTCGCCATGCGAGCGGCGCCGTTTCTTACCGCCCACGATATACGCCTCGAGATTTACGCCGTGGTGCTTGGTAGCCGATTTAAGGGTGCGCCCCAGCGCGAGGCTTATAACCTCTTGGGCACACTTCTGACCTCCTACAACATTATGACGCAACGACTTTTCGACGATGCCGCCAGGCGAGCCACCGATGCGACAACCCAAAGGACAACGACGTTGGCGATGACTCCGTCCTCGAAGCAAAAAATGCTGAGTACGTTCGTGGAACAGACGCTTGGCCCAACGGCTCCCGCCCTGAAGGCAGTTCCTAAAGAGGTTGAAGTTTATGTAATACAACCCTCAACAGATTTGGTCGGCACATCGTTCGCTTTCACCGATCAAGACGCCCTGTCATGGAACTACGAACTAGGTTTTCGTGATGCACAGGAGTCGGGGTTTACACAATACCCGCAACCTGCGGAATTTTGTTTCCTGGGATAACCGTGAGGAACTTGCGATAGGAATCAGTGGTCCGCGGCGATCGAAGAACGTCCGGCGCCGATCCAAGACACGCCACGAAGCCGACCTCTAAGTTCTTTGCTGCTATTCCGCACCCAACATAGGAACGGCTCGGTTGCGACAGGAGGGGCGGGCCTACTCGGCTAGTGGCCTCAACCGAAGGATCGGCGATGTACGTAAGTTATGAAGGTCAAGTCAATGACGCTTACTGGTAGTGATCCCTTTTGAGTTTGCGACTTATGAGCTGGATTCGCCGCCGTTGCCTGAAGGATCGGCGCCATCTGCCCGGTCGCCTTCCTGGAAGGGGCGCTCCGCTGGATGGTCAGTCCTCCGGTGCGCTTGCCCTACGTCTTGCGTTGGGTGTCCCGGGTTTCCGCACGAAACGACGGGCTGCTCAATGAGGGAGGTCATCTTTCGGGTCCCTGAAACCGTTTGCGGCGCTCCACACTCGGGACAAGTAGGCTCCATACTGAGAGGGATTCGGCTACGCCGCCGATCCGCCCGCCATGAGATCGGGCAGCCGGGCGAGATCGTGAAGCGTCCAAATCCGATCGGTCAGGCCCGCCTTCATGGCGGGGGTTGTCTTGAGCGTCTGATGCCCTCCGGCAAAAGTTATAGTTCATAAAATAGAGCGCGAGGGCGCGCTGTAGGTTTAGCGCCTTCCTGGAGAAGCCGTTTGTTAGCCGCGTGAAGCGACGCATGCCCATTCGCATCGAGAGATTTTGACGCTCGACGTGCGCCGTTGAAATATGCAGCGGATCAGGATCGCCCCAAACCGGCGTGCGGATAACGCGCTTGACGACCATCGGGCTATATTTGCGCTCCGGCGTGTCATCGTCTAAGAGCCCGTAATCCTTGACCTCCGAGCCGTGATCGGCTCGCTGAAGGAGAGGATACGGGTGTAGGCGGCTAGGCCGTCTTCTTGCCTCGTTTGCGCCTCGACCGCTCTGCCTTCGCCTTCTCTGGCGTATCCTTCGATACCGCGATCAGCTTGCTGACGACGTTCTTCAGCTCGTCCAGCGGGATCAACGGTTCCAGGGGCTTCTTCATCCCCTGTATAGTAGCACGAACCTCTCTGCGTCACGCTAAAGCCAAGACGCCCGGAGGAGGAGCCGAATGCCAACGCCTATTTCGAAGAAAACACTTAAGGGCGAGCGCGTGGTGTTGGACGATGGCCAAGAGTTCCTAGACTGCCGATTTGAAAATTGCGAGATAGTAGTGACCGGAATAGCCCCTCCGCGCATTGGAAATTGCTTCATTGATCCACAGTGTCGCGTTAGCTTTGAGGGCCGAGCGGTAATGGTGTTGGAAACAGTGAGCCTTCTGTATCAGGCTCTAGGTACGGCTTTAGAGCCTCTGCTAGATCAGATTCGTGGAAGCGGCACGGGAACGCAATGGCTGAAATAGAGCCCTGTCACGGCAGTCAACACGATACTGTAACCGAGTTGCTTTACTCAAGTAAGTTATAACCCAACGTAGACTGCAACGCGAGTTGCCGAGAACACGATGTCGGCACCTTGGTGCAAACTAGCTATCGGCCGGGTGTCTACACGGAATCGGAATCCCCGGCGATGGAGGGCCGAGCGAATCGCAAGCTCGCACGGAGTGTCACGGTGCCGTGTTCGCTGCATCCGGAGTCGTGTTGACGCAGATGGCTCGAAGGGTGCTGGCGAACCCGATCGTGGCAGTAGCAAGCGAAAATGCCTAGTTCACACCGATGATGAGCGCTTTACGCCGGGGTGCGACGCTGGCCGAGCCGCCATGCGGAGTGCGTGCTCGTCACTCGAGGGTTGCGTGCGCCGAAACGTATCCTGCCCCACGAGAGTGGACTCCCAATCATCGCCCGGCTTCGTGGACGATGTGAGCAGCCACATCGTTACGATGGTTTCACCGCCAGCTAAGTTCTCCTGATATTGCCCACACCACGCCGTGGTCGCAGGTGTGTCTTTTTGGCCGTTGATCCAGGTTACGCAAAATGCCAGGCTAACATCGTCCGACACAGTTTGGTCATACGCGCCCACAAGGTCATACTTTCCAGAAGCGCTACCCACTGCGGTCTCGTAGTAGCCACTAATCGTTCCGTGCTGGCAAGAAATGCGCATGTGCGACCGCAGTTCGTTATACCAGTCGCCGTCAAGCGGCATACCATTCCCCTCCTGACGTGGCAGAGGCTCAGCGTTTGTTATTAAGAAGCCCCGGTCACTGACTCGCGGAAGCGTTCATTTCGTATCCGCTGGCTGCTCATTTAGGCAGGCAGTCCCCGATCCCCCGGGGCCCTAGAAATCTAGATGAAAGCGCGGTAGATTTAGGCAAGGAGCCCAGCGCTCCGCGGAAGGCGGGAGCCATGCGCGGATCAGCGCCGCTGTATTAGCTTGCGGTTTCACCCTGCTCGCTTCCGGATCTCGCGGAACCATTAATGTTATGATCGCCGCGATGGTATATTGCTTACCCCAAAGAGGGGCGGGCAAAGGTCAGGATGGTTGCGCGCGAGATCACGCCAGTCGCCGTTGCGCGGAATCCAACGAAAACGCGTGAGTGCTAGCGGAGGGTGCGGAGCGAAAACATGCACCGGGTCCCGAGGAGAGAGGTTTCGAAACACGCTGTCCACGACGGAGCACGCTTGCGGCCTTGGTTTGGCTGGGAAGGCCGTCGGCGGGGCAGCCGTTGGTTTGATCGTGCATTTCATCCGCTAGACACTCGTTAACCGCGTCATCCTTCGTTCATGCTTCGAGCGTATATAAATGTCGCAGATACGATTCTTCAGTGGCACCATTGTGTCACTGACTCGGTGCCATCGGACGATTCTTGCCGACACTGGACGGGACGAAGGATCCGCGAAAGCGAGATAGGATGAGCGTTAACGATAATCCTAAGTCGCATACTCTCAGCGCGGAAATGGTTTGCCTTAACGGCAAAGATCAGTTGGGCATCCGATGGCATGTAGACGGGCCCTCTCGCAAGCGTTTCCTCTGAACGGCGTTTAAGACTCTGATCAGCATTTTTCAGCCGTTTTTCGGGTTTTGCCATTACAACCCGATTTCGCGCCAGAATCCAAACTGTCGCGTACCAAACGGCTTTTAGGTGGGCGTCAAGTCGGGCGTTTCTGCCTCTGAGCGCTGACGCGGAAACGTGCTCACACGCCAGCTCGGCTATGGAGATCGGCGCAGTTAAACTCGCTTGTCGAGACTCCGCTCAAGAACTGCCTCGCGACCAAGGGGGGATCGCACTCATCGACTTCGACGGCGGCGTTCAATTCGCGCAGAGTCCCGACTGCGAGCCTTGCAGAGACTCCATCGAGGACGGCCTCGATTCTCGGGTGCGTTCGCAAGGCATCCAGACGAACGACTGGCGCGATATTGTAAGGAGGCCAGAAATGCCGATCATCCTCTAGGACGAGCAAATCATGGCGGGCTATCTGCGGGCTGCTCGTGAAAACCAAGGCCACCTCCGCCTCGCGGTTCGCAAGCGCATCGTACTGCACGCCAATATCCAGCGCACGGATGGCTTTAAATCTGAAGCCGCCATTGTAGAACCGCCGAAGGCCGAGGAGCCCATCCAGGCGCTGGAGAAATTCGGGCGGCGCGACCAAGCGCAGCCGCGGCGCCATGCTCGCGCACTGCGAGAGCGTGTGGACGTTGAGGTCGCGCGCGACGCGGCGTGTCACCGCCAGCCCCTGCGAATCGCTCGCCTTCGCGTAATGCAGCCATGTCAGTCCGAACGGCTTGTACTCGCGTCTCAAAGTTTGGAGAATCCGATCCGGCGTGGCATGCGGCAGCGATCGCTGTAAGATGTTTACGAGTCCAGTTCCGAGATATTCGGGATAGAGCTGGATTTCAGCGCTTCTGATCGCATCAAGTGTGTTACCCACGATCATGTGACGTTCAACGCGTATGTTGGCTTCCTCCAATGCCGCCGCGTAGATCTCCGCCAATGTGACGTTCTCACTGAAGTTCTTGGAACCGACCCGAACCGCGCTGCTGCCGCAGCGTGTCAGAAAGGCTGCAGACCCGATCAGAGCAAGAGCGCGCGACCGTGTCAATCTCACGCGCTCACCTTCCGTTGAGAGGCTGGAAAGGACAGCCAGGCGAGCGCACAACTCCTAAGTCCAAATCAAACCGCTCCCATATCGTGCACCATTGTTTCACACCTTGGGTAGCGACACCGCCTGTGAACGGATGGTCGAAGACTAAAGTCAAGCCGATAATCAACCCGATCATCGTACAGAGTGCTAGTGTTCTCAAGCTCTGTCTCAACGAATTCCGTTGCCCCTGTCCCAGATAGGGGAGGCAAACTATGATGAGGCCGCCGATAAACAACGTTATCCATAGGATGGACAGCATCGGCTCGCTATAGTGGTGCCGCCGATGATCGCGGAGGTCCACGAAATCCTCAAGGAGGACGACGCTCTGCTTGTAGACAGATTCGTCTGCAAGCGTGCTTCGTGGCAGGTTCATGACTTTGTCCCGAATGACTGGCACAAGATCGTTGTTCAGCCTCGATGCAGGCAATGTGCCGTACGGCCACTTACTATCGTCAAGCTGGCAAGCGGGGTCCGTTTCTCTTCCAAAGCCCGTGTCGAGGCATAGCGGCTCGCCTCGCAGCATTTGTCGCCCCTCGCCAAGCATGTTGAGCGCGTACCGTCGGAGCAACGACTGAATCGCAACCGAGTCCCTGCGGTGGTTCTGCTTGTACGCTCCGACAATGTCGAAGAGACCTACGACATCCCTTTGCTCCTGCATCGAAATCTCTTCGGCATGGTCGAATTGTTGCCACGCCATGACGACGACGAATGCAAGCAGCACGGCGTAGATGACCCCGATGGCACCGAGAAAATGCCCAGCCATCTCGCTATGATCCCCGCTGGACTGTTGAGCTGAGAGTCTGTCATTGAGCCGCATCAAGGGACGATGCAGTAAGGCTCCGATCCCGATGACGATTGCCATAACAAAAATGAGAAAAACCCATGACGGCCAGCCAAGTCCAATGGAAACTAACGTGTTGATCATCGCGTGTATGTTGGCCATTGAGAACAAGAGTCCGACGGCAAGAAAGGGGAGCAGCATAGTCCGATAGATGAACCTTCGCGCCGCCGTCGCTGCATCTTTGCGCGAAGCCTCAGCACGTTAGTCAAGAATTGTCGGACGGAGCTGCGGCGCCCGCTGTCGCGGTCGGTTTTCCGGTATACGCTTGCGCGACCTTGTTTAATAGACCGTATATTTTCAATCCGTCCGATGGTGCTTGCAGGCCCAAGACAAGATTGATAACCGCGTCGCCGACTGTGGCGACCTTATTCCAGGAACGCGCAGTATTTTCAAGCTGTGCAACGTATGCGGTTGCCTGTTTCGTTATGTTTTCAAGTTTGGCAAAGGCATCGTCTGCGTCGTCGAACGCAGCTGTGATCGCTTGCGCATAGTACTCCTTCGAGATCGCGTTGGCCTTAGCAAACCATGCGTTGGCCTTAACGGCATCGAAATTTGGATCCGCGCTTCGCTGTATTTGATAATCTTCAATTTCGCGAGCGTGGTCCTTCCAGGCATCGCCTTGCGCAATGAGTTGATCTGGGCTCAGCGGTGATGGCACGTTAGCTACCTCCTAATGTTTCTTGGAACCGGGCGTCGGGCTAGGTGTGGGTGACGTTGCCGTAATCAAGGCGTCGGCATCGCCTGCCAGTGCGTCGATATGGGGCTTAATCGCAGCCACGAAACCGGCTAGGCCGGGGGGTGATGATTGGACGATGGAGTCGTTCATCGTGCCAAGATCCACCATCAGTCCATAGTAAGGCTGAACGCGGTTGATGCCTGTTACAAGAGATATGTCTAACTCTCGCCATTGCTGACGTTGATTCGCAATCCGATCTCTTAGCAGGGCGATTTCTGAAATAAGGGCGATGTGTCTACGACAATGTGGTTTGCAAGGCTTCGTGAGGGCCACCCTTGCAGTTGTCACTGGGCTGTATGAGTTGGCCTTCGCCGACGTCAGATCTCCATCGTCGCCAAGACGCTCGTTGAGTCGTTGCTTTTCGAGCCCGATGATTGTTATAAAGTAGTCGTCGATGCCTTGTTTGTCGTCCGTCAGGAGGCCATAGTACGAACGGCTTGCCGTCTCCGCTTCGCCGAGGACTCGCCTGAACACCCCGTCTTTTTGGGACAACGAGACAAGACTGCGAATATCGCGATTTTTCTCATCCTTTAAGATCTCGTTTCCGATATCGGTAAAAAAATGCGCGCCAGCTTTCGCGACAGCGTCGTTACGGATTGCGCCAATCTTGGCGAGGTCGCTTCCCAGAGTCCCGTAACTCTTTGAGTCGAGTGAAACGGAGACGCCCGCAACGGCGGCGATGCCTTTCGCGTACAAGAAGATACCGTTGTTGTAGTCTTTCCATCGGCGGCTGAGTTCGAGCTCCTGTTGACAATGGGCGTCTGGGCTGATCCTATGTTTTGGAACCGCCGCTGCTGTGCGCGAAGCCGAAGGTGCGCTCGAAGGCCCCGGCCGGCGCTGGTCAGGAACGGGCGAGGGAGACGGCTGAATGGTCCCGACGATCGGAAGACTGTCGAGTTGTTCGCCGGGGAGGTCGCCCGTCGTGCCGAGCTCCGAAATTGTTTCGTATTCACGCGCGACGACGCATTGCTCGTAGAGATCAACTGCCATAGCATCCGAGATCTTGCTTGCCGTGTCTGCTGTCGCCGCCAGCTTCGCAATGGCTGTGGTGTCTATGCGCGCGCAACCAGCGAGCAGCATAAATAGCGCGAAACCAAAAGCGTAACTACGCATCGAACGCGCCGCTGATTGAGAGAAATAATGAATAGTCACTTGAGTATGCGTCTGTATAGACCGTAAAGCCTCGGTTTTGAAGGGTGCACGCACATGAGCAAAACGCATCACGGGGTCGAGCCAGAAGATCGCTCGATTTCAGCGCGCAACGGAAACATCCGCATCGGTTTCATCTTCTCGTCAGCAATCTCCGAGTGTAGCGGGTACATCATACTCGGCTGCATCTGCATCTTCATCGCGGGCGCAATCATGGAGTGCGCAAGCAACGTAGTCGCAGCCTCGATCGTGTCGGTATCGTAGCCGACGCCGATCTGCCTACGCGAGTCATACACGTCCTCAGGTTTGGAGTCGCCCAGCCAAGGCCCCGCGTCAGGTGGTGCATGGAAAATGAGCGGCTGATCACCGCTCTGCCCAGCGGGTCCGTTGTGCATGGGAGCGTACCATAAAACAACACCGACCTTCTGTTCCCACAGCGACCACAACCGGTCAAGGTTGCAATGGTGCAGGAAAAAGACGGGATCGTTTGGCGAAGCTGCCCAGACCATGTTTCCGCCAATGTAGCGATGCACGAGGTTGTGAAGATCAACTTCGAGCGATGGTCGAAAGAAGGCATCCAAATCGCGCAGCATCTGTGTGCGCGAGCGTTGCATGTCGTACCAGGGCGCTTCGTCGTACGCCGTCATCGCCATTGTCTTGGACTGCATCTGCGCGTTGGGCAGCGATTGTGCCCCGTCTCCCTTTCCGAACGCTCGATAAAGGAAGTCGGGGCCCGTGTCGTCGTCCTTGATGACGACGGTCCAATTATTTGATGCGAAGGCAAACGGGCCGTCCATGACCTGTCCGTCTTGGTCTCTGCCGTTACCGCCGAGAAAATCGGAGGAGAAGACGGCATCCGTGCATGCCTGATCCGTCCAATCCCAGTAGGGCAGCGAAACCGACGAATCGATGAGCCGCAGGTCCGATTCGAAATGGCTGAGTAACACGCGATGCCACGGCCCGAACGCTGATGCTTGATGGCCCCAGTTCGGAATACTGGGCGTGCCCATCGCCATCATGGCCTTAAGATGCACCTCAACGTAGTCGTCATATCGCGATTGAATCTTTTCGGAGTGCAGCGTTCCGGTCTTTCGCTTCAAGGAGAGAACGGCGTCGGTAAACGCCTTTTTCTCAGCGACGTTGAGCGACTTTGCATTGCGGCGCAGTATCATATTCGTGCCTCTTCAAAGGCTGCGAAGATCAGAACCAAGGATGCAGGAAACCGCGTTTTGGTGCCGCGCTTTCGCCGAGATCAACGCGTTGTTGCAACAGCGCGCTAACAGGAGGTTGAGGCAGCGCAGGTTTGCCGTCCTCCGACCTCGGATTTCCCTTTCCGCCAGCATTCGAGAGGACCGCTGTGCCGCCGGCTGCCGTAAGGTAAATAAGAAACCCGTTGAGGACGCCGATTCCGTACTCTAGGGCCGAGGCGCGTGGCGCGGTTGCCGTTGCTTGGTGCAAGATCGCAACACCGACCCCACCAACAACGAGCGACAAAACAAATGCGAGCCATTTCGGATTGAAGTTGAAAACGCTCTGAAGCGTGTTTGAAATGACGAAGACAATTGCGGCGGCCCCACCGACCGTACCGAAACTGGCCAGGCTGAAGAACTCGCCAGGAAGCGTAACGTCTGCCAGAGACATTGGCGCTACTTTGTCTCGATAATAATCGGCAAAACCCAGTGCTTGCTCTTGCCATTGGTGTCAAGAGCGTATACATTTACTGATTGTGGCCAAGGCTTTGCGTCGAAGTGCTGTTTGACGGTCCGCATCGTTATGACGTCGGTGCACATTCCGCCCTTGTACTGTTCGTCGACGACATAGTGCGGCGGATAAATCATGATCAGTGCTCTCGCGATCCTGACGTTGTAGCACGGCTGAGGCAGACGGACGGTCGCGACAATCGTAAAGCCCTTGCTGTCGCCGAGCGCGCTCACGTGGGTCACGACCGCCGGTTTCCAAGGAGCCGGCGCGGCCGATGCGATTAACATGGTGGATACGATGGCCAGGATGGCTGATGCGAGCAAAAGACGCTTCATAAGAACCTCCGTCCAAGCCCTTAACCGTGGGGTCGCTCGGGTCCTAGCCTGTATAGGCTAGTTACGGGCCAGTTGAACGGATAGTCCCACGCTTTCGCGGACGGCCTGCTCTGGGCTGCGAACCGAATGCCTCCTCCCGACTTGCAAGAGGGGAGGCTAATCCGCTAGTATACGTATTGTACTAACATCTGTACTAACGGCGGTGCCTAATGACGACCTTGAAACTCACTCGTGTTGGGAACTCGGTAGGAGCCGTGCTGCCCAAAGAAGCCCTCCAGCGGCTGCATGTGGACGCTGGCGATACCCTGTATCTCACGGAATCGCCTGAGGGTTTCCGCGTTACTCCATACGACCCCGAATTTGCCATTCAGATGGCCGCCGCGGAGAAGATCATGAAGCGTCGCCGCGCGGTCCTGCGTGAGCTCGCGAAGTAGCCCAACCTGGCTAAGGCAGGACGCGGTTCTCGCTATTCACGATGAGCAACTCTCGCAACACGGCGGTGCTCTTGGTATTAGAGACATCGGGCTTTTGGAGTCGGCGCTTGCGCGCCCACAGAATGCAGCCGCGTACGCCGATCAAGAGCCCGATATTCCTACGCTGGGCGCTTTGTATGCTCTCGGAGTCATCCAAGGCCATCCATTTGTTGATGGCAACAAGCGAGTCGGGTTCGTACTCCTCGAACTGTTTTTCGACCTAAACGGTTACGAGCTTATCGCAACTGACAGCGAATGCTACGCCACAATATTGGGTGTCACGGGCGGCGTTATGACCGAGGAATCGTTCTTCGAGTGGGTTCGCAAACATGCAGCGCTACGCAATCGCGCAAATAAGGATAACAGCCCATAGGGAACCCGGACCCGACCCGACGTCAGCGGGCGGTGTGACACGCCACAACGGTGATTTCGTGATCCTGCTAACCCCCATCGCAGCCCTGCGGCGCGCGAAGCCACGGCCCCTCAGTATTTGCCCTGTTTGGCGAGGCTCTCCAAGTCGGCCATTGCGTCCTCCAAATCACGAGATGCCGACTCGGCGCTTTTCGAGGCCTTCTTTATACGAGTCAGAGCCCTTGTGAGACCGGCGCTCGGCGACCTTCGCGCGGGAGACGGCTTCGAAATGTATCCGCACTCGTAGGCGAGGTGGTCGAGTGAGGCCCCGGTGACCTCTGCGATCCGCGCAATGGTGTCGAACCGCGTAACTTCGCGTTGGCCGCCTTCAAGCCGGGATATCTGCGCTTGGGTCCCGCTTATGGCGCGCGCGAGCGCCGACTGCGAGAGCCCTACTCGTTCGCGAGCCTGTCGCAGCACCTGCCCCAGTCTTTTGGCCACACGGGGTGCGTTTCAACAATTTAGGACTTGACCTGTTACCAATGGGTATAACCATACTTATGCCGATAGGTATAACAAACCGAGCGTACCGAGGGTGCGTGACAGCCTTTACCGTTGGCGTGCCCAGCTCAGCCCATCCTTGGTTGCCGTCGCTCCGCCGAGCGAGCAGACTAAGTTTTGGACGAGCTCCCGTTTTTGGTTGTAGGCGGCCGCCTCGTACAAGGCCCAAAAATTCCCGAGCAGTTCGCGAGCCTGGGAAATATCACGTTTCACCTTTTGATCAGCGTGAAGCGATCGTGCGAGCTGCTCGAGTCTCGCGCCCTTTTCGGCCACTTGCCGGTCAATGTGCGCCAGTTGACGATCGAGGTCAGCGCCGGCATGTGCGCCGGCCAGCGCGAGCGCCCAAGCGGCGGTTTTTGATTTGGCGATCAACTCGGGATCCGTTTCGCGTTTCAAGGCGGCAATTTCGCGTCGTAGCGTCCGGACTTTAGGCCCCACTGGCTCACCGCTTACCCAGCGCGTCAAGAGAGCGTCGTCGGCAGCGAGCGTTCGGATATCGCCACGGAACCACGCTTCCATCAAGTCGGCGTTGATCATGTAACAGCAAACGTTGCATTGATAGTAGCGAACACGCTTCACGTGGTCGTAGATCGCAATCTGCCCATTGGCAAGCCGCTTCTTCCGGTTCGCTCCGGTTGCGTGGCCGTGAAAACTGCGATTACAATTCGCGCATTTGATGGCGCCGGTGAGGGGGTACTCGAAGACTCTCTTCTGTTTGACATGAGGTCGCTTCGCCAATAGCGCTTGCACCCGGTCGAACGTCGCAGCGTCGACCACGACGTCGCGATAGCGATGTTGCTCCAACAACTTACGGACCCGGTTGGGTTCCCAAACAGGATAGCGAACGCGCTCGACCGGTTTGCCATCAGCCGCGTACGTCAGTGTTCGGTGGGGCGGCGCGCCACCACTCAGCCGTCTGGCAATGGTCGGCATGCCGACGCCGGACGCGTAGGACTCAAAAACAAAGCGCACCCAGTCGCAGCTTCCCTCCACCGGCTCGTCGCGCTCATCGCGCAGTTGGAGGCCGTAGGGGGCTTTGTTTGAGGTTGGTTTGCCTTCTCGTCGGCGTCGTTCCCAGCTGGCTTTTGCGCGGTTGCTGCGCGCCTCATTTTCCGCTTGGCTGCCCATGGACATCGCAACGAGGGTCGCTTGCCCGGCAAAGGTGTCGGTTTGCAACGATCCTCCGCAATCGCGCAGGTATAATGATACGCCGGACTCGCGAAGGGCTCGCTCTGACAAGATGGCGTCACCCATGTTGCGGGCGAAGCGATCGGCCGATGTCGCAAGTAAGAGTGCCGGGCGTCGCTCTTTGGGCAGCGCGATCAGTTCGCTCATCATACGGATGAACTCTTTGCGCCCGTGGATGCTCTTAGCCGATGCGCGTTCTTCGAATATGACGAGCTGCAGACCGCGCTCGTGCGCAAACTCGCGCGCCCAGCGAGTCTGCTCTTCCATCGACATCTCCTGCTCGTCTTTCATCGTGGACACGCGGCAATAGGCCCAGGCGAGGTTTTGGTTGACGTCTCGAGCCAAGCGCCGGCGGGAAGTCGGCGCTGAAAACGGATCTCTCCATGAAGTCGTGCGGCTCGCAGAGGTCATCATAGGCTCCACTTCTTTTTCGGCGAATCTATTAAGGTCGCCGCTGACTAACGGGAATCGTAGTGTGCCTAATTTCTTTTCTGCTCGCCGTGCGGATGCGAGAGCACGACGGCATCGAGATGATGGATGCCGGCCCGAATCAGAAACGGCGCGACGATCGTTTCGCCGACGTGTTCCGCCATCGAGTCGCCCTCAGATTGCGGCCCA